>Ga0070741_10007790_pt1 | contig 21936 bp, 20 predicted proteins | sample Coa_R1_4_FD_66440 | JGI IMG/M metagenome (GOLD analysis project Ga0070741, IMG submission 66440) | Surface soil microbial communities from Centralia Pennsylvania, which are recovering from an underground coalmine fire - Coalmine... | ecosystem: Environmental > Terrestrial > Soil > Unclassified ... | reverse complement strand
TCCGGTTGCAGGACGGTGATCGCGCCGTCGTCGATGATGCGGTCGAACTCGAAGCGCGTGTAATGATTCTCGCCCGCCGCGAGCGGGACCCGTGCGTAGGGCTTCGCTTCCCGGTAGCTGCGCCAGTCGTGCGCGGGGAAAGGTTCCTCGAGCCAGCCCACGCCCTGCGCCTCTAGGCCGGGCAGGGCGGCGCGCGCATCCGCGAGCCGATAGCCGGTATTCGCGTCGGTGAAGATGACCAGCTCGTCGCCGAATGCCTTGCGCACCGCCGCCACGCGCTCCAGGTCGCGCTTCACCGTGTCGCCCACGCGCAGCTTCACCGCCTTGTAGCCCGCGTCGATGTGCGCGCGCGCTTCCTCGACGAGCCGCGCCGGATCCTGGTAGCCGAGCGAGACCCCGCCCGCGTAGGCCGGCACAAGGCGCGCGGCTCCGCCGAGCAGGCGGTACAGCGGCACGCCGCGCGCCTTCGCGCGCAAATCCCAGATCGCCATGTCTATGCCCGACAGCGCGAGGCAGGCGCCGGCGCCCATGCCGTGGCTCGCGAGCTGCTTGTCGTAGACGCGCTTCCAGATGCCGGAGACGTCGTCGGCGTCCTGCCCGACGACCAGCGTCCTCATGGTGGTGTTGACCAGATGCGCCACCGCACCCGGGCAGCGGCCATGATGCGCCTCTCCCCAGCCGGTCAGACCGTCTTCCGTGGTCACCTTGACCACCACCGCGTCGCGCTTGACGGTGCGGCCGATGCCGAGCGTGACGCTGTTCCTGGGGTCGACCGGAAACGAAGTCGGATATGCGCGCACTTCCCGGATCGTGAGCCGCACGGGGGGTGCGCGGACTGGAACGGACATCGGTTCTCCCGGTTGGATGATCAAGTGATTAGGTGATTTCGGGAACGGTGCAGATTCAGGCGATTTTACGTAGTGCCGTAATCACTCGGTCGCCCGATCGCCGATTTCTCAAGACGGGCTCCCCGGCTCCACCGCGGACAGATAGTCGAGCGCCACCACCCGATACGCGGGCCGGTAGGTGTCGAGAAACGCCTGCGAGTGACGCACCACCGGATAACCCGTTTTCGCGATCTGCGCGAAGTACTCCACGACTTGTTCCCGGGCGAAGGGGATCGTGCCGCCTGCGGCGAGATCGCCGAGACAGCCGCAGAACTTCGCGAGCTTTTCCGGCGAGGCAGGATAGCCCTGCGCCGTTTGCACGAAGGCTTCCGCGAGCGCTGCGAGATCGTGTCCCGCCTCGAGATACGGGCGCAGGTGGATGCGCGCCAGACGCCCATCGGGCGAGATCACGTCCGCGATCGGCTCTTCCGGCCCGGGACCGAGCGCGGACGCCTCTTCGGACAGCGCCCGGCGCGCGGCGCCGGCATCGCGAACCGCGTGCCCGCTCCCGAGCGCGGCCTGGTGCAGCAGTTTGTAGATATCGTCGAGCTGCATCAGCGGGTAGCGTTTCAAGTGATGTCCGAGCAGCTGGCTGACGAATTTCATGCCCACCCCCTCGCGGCCGTATTTGCGCAAACATAACCCCGGGGAGCACAATCGGCAAACCAGGCCGGCGCATCTCGGCGTCCCCGACGCAGTGGAGGGAGGAAGTCTGCTGTTCCCTCCGCCCGTCGGCGCCGCAAGGCAAAGTGGTCGTGACCGGGTGTTTGCGGATGATCCGGTCTGGAACGCAGCGCGCCCCGCGAGACGCCGCCGCACAAGAGCGGCTCGCACCGCGCGGCAGGTCGAGGAAGTTTGTCATCCGCATGTCGGGAGGCTGCGTTCATGGCGTAAGCATCGGTGTTTCCCGCGCCGGCGTTCGAAGACCCGGGAGCGCGGATGCCGGGACCCAGGCCGCGCAATCCGCTCCTTTTTTGACCCGCGGTTCGAGGCGCGAAGCGGGTATTGTGGCAGGCGTCCCGATTTTTTCGTTCAAAAAACTTTACCGATGGAGGAGTACATCTTATGGAGATGAGCAGACGCAGTTTTCTTACCACCGTCGCCGCCACCACCGCCGCCGCGACGACCGCACCGCTCGCCGCAGCGGCCGACAAATTCGCCAGGGATCGCGATTGGACCGGTGAAGTGACGGTCACCTATCCCGATCCCGCGTGGGAGGTCAAGGACAAGCGCTTCAGCGGGCGGCAGGGCAACGCGACGTTGCAGCGCATCTGGCACGGCATGGGCAGCGACCGCGCGCTGTGGTGCGAAGGGCCGGTCTGGATGGGCGACTGGGGCTGCCTGATCTGGAGCGACATCCCCAACCACCGGACGCTGCGCTGGTCGGAGGACGACGGCCACGTGAGCGTGTACCAGACCGAGTCCGGCTATTCCAACGGCCACACCCGCGACAACCAGGGGCGGCTGATCGCGTGCGAGCACGACACCCGCCGCGTGCGCCGCCGCGAATATGACGGTACCTGGACCATCCTGATGGACAACTGGGAAGGCAAGAAACTCAACGCGCCGAACGACGCCGCCGTTCATGCGGACGGCTCGATCTGGTTCACCGATCCGGGCTACGGCATTCTCGGACCGTACGAAGGGCACAAGGCGGAGTTCGAGCTGCCCACCCGCGTATACCGCATCGACGGCCACACGGGCAAGGTCAGCATCATCGCCGAGGGGCCGATGCGCCGTCCGAACGGCATCTGCTTCTCGCCGGACTTCAAGAAGGTGTACGTAGTGGACACCGGCGCGACGGACGGCCCAAACTATCCCGCCAACATCATCGTGTTCGACGTGGTAAACAACGGCACGGCGGTGAAGAACCCGAAGGAGTTCGCCGACTTCAAGCCGGGCTTCACTGACGGAATACGCTGCGACACCGACGGCAACGTCTGGTGCGGCTGGGGCTGGGGCGGGATGGACACCAACGGCGTGCGGGTGCACGCGCCCGACGGCACGGAGCTGGCGTTCCTGCACACGCCGGAGGTGGTGGCGAACCTGTGCTTCGGCGGCACCAAGCGCAACCGGCTGTTCATGACCGGCAGCACGTCCATCTACGCGATCTACGTCAACGCGGTGGGGCACGCGCTGAGCTGACGGCGCACGCTCTCCCGTCCTCGCGGACGATGCGAGAACAGGCCCGCGGAACCCTGCGTTCCGCGGGCTTTTTCTTGGCCGGGCGCAAGCGGGCGGGAGCGGCTTTGCCTGCGCCGCGGCGCACGCGGAAGACAGCTATCGCCCAGACGGCACGATCGGCGCAGAATGCGCCCGGGACTGCGGTGCCGAACGACGGGAACCGATGACCGAATCCAGCCAGTTTCGTCTGATCGCCGAGCGCCGTTTCGGTCCCTTCTTCGCCACCCAGTTGCTCGGCGCCTTCAACGACAATCTGTACAAGAACGCGCTCGTGATCCTGGTCACGTACCAGGCCGCGGCGTGGACATCGATGAATCCCGCGCTGCTCGCCAACGGTGCGGCGGGGCTGTTTATTCTTCCCTACGTGATCCTGTCCGCGTTCGCGGGACAGCTTGCCGACAAGCTGGATAAGTCTCTGCTCATCAAGGCGATCAAAGCGGCGGAGGTGCTGATCATGGCGCTTGCCGGTGTGGGCTTTGCGATGCACAGCCTCACGCTCCTGCTCGTGGTCCTGTTCCTGATGGGCACGCATTCCACGTTTTTCGGACCGGTCAAGTACGCGATCCTGCCGCAGATGCTGCGCGAGGACGAGCTCATCGGCGGCAATGGCCTGGTCGAGACCGGGACCTTTCTCGCCATCCTGATCGGCACGCTGCTCGCCGGCCTGCTCGCCGTCTCCGCAAGCGTCAGCCGGCTCGTGCTTGCCGTCGTCGCCACCGCCTGCGCGGGACTGGCCGCGAGCCTGTTCATCCCGAAAGCGGCGGCGGCGAGCCCGCAACTGCGGCTCGACTGGAATCCGTTGCGCTCGACGGCGGCGAATCTGCGGGCTGCGGCCGCGAACCGCACGGTGTTCCTCTCGATCATGGGAATCTCCTGGTTCTGGTTCTACGGCGCGCTGGTGCTCACCCAGTTGCCGGCCTACAGCAAGAGCGTGCTCGGCGGCAACGAAGAAGTGGTGACGCTGCTGCTCGCTGTGTTTTCGACCGGCGTGGGCGCAGGATCGCTGCTGTGCGAACGCCTGTCCGGACACAAGGTCGAGATCGGCCTGGTGCCGTTCGGCTCGATCGGACTCACGGTTTTCGCCGTCGATCTGTTCTTCGCCACTCCAATGATCGCCTCTTCGAATGCGGTCTCGCCTCTGCGGCTCGTGCATGCCCCGGGCGCCTTGCGCGTGCTCGCCGATCTGGCGCTGATCGGCCTGTTCGGCGGCTTCTACATCGTGCCGCTGTATGCCCTGGTGCAGCAGCGGTCCCCTGCCGCCGAGCGCTCGCGCATCATCAGCGCGAACAACATCTTCAACGCCGCCTTCATGGTCGTCGCGGCGCTGTTTGCGGCGGTCGCGCTCAGAAACGGCGCGACGATTCCGGAACTGATCCTTGCAACGGGCATAATGAACGCGGTGGTGGCGATGTACATCTACACGCTGGTGCCGGAGTTCCTGTTGCGCTTCCTGTGCTGGATGTTGGTCCACTCGGTGTATCGGCTGAACAAGGAAGGCATCGAGCGCATTCCCGAGACAGGCCCGGCGCTGCTGGTCTGCAACCACGTGAGCTACGTCGACGCGCTGATCATCTCGGCGGCATGCCGCCGCCCGATCCGCTTCGTGATGCACCACTGGATCTATCGCAACCCGGTGCTGGGTTGGATCTTTCGCGGCATGAAGGCGATTCCGGTCGCCTCCGCGAAGGACGATCCGGAAATTCTGGCGCGCGCAATGGACGAAGTCGCCGCCACCCTCAACGAGGGGGAGCTGGTGTGCATTTTTCCGGAGGGCAGGCTCACGCTCGACGGCGAGATCGGAGAGTTCCGCAGCGGCGTGAACAGGATCCTCGCGCGCACGCCGGTGAGAATCGTCCCCCTCGCGCTGTCAGGCCTTTGGGGTTCGCTCTTTTCGACGCGGGCTGGCGCATGGTGGCGCCGCTGGCGCCGTGGCCTGTTCTCGCACGTGGATCTTCGCATCGGAGAACCGCTCGCGCCGGATGCCGCAACGCCGCAGGAACTGCGCGCGACGGTCCTCGCGCTGCGGGGTGCGAAGCCCTGAACGCAAGCGAATTTCGATCTGCGGCGTCAGGCTCGACGGCGGCCTCGCCGCAGCGATCCGGGCCGTGCCTGCGTTTCAGAGCTGCCTGCCGGCGAGTTCCCCGAGCTTCGCGATCGCCTGCTCGGTGCGGGAAGACCACAGCTCGCCGCAGCCCATGCGGATGCAGTTTCGGTAGCGGCCGGTGGCGGAGAAGAGCACGCCGGGTCCGAGGGAAATGTTGTGCTTCATCGCCTGGTGGAACAGCTCTATCGAGTCGCAGCCGGCGGGCAGCTCGACCCAAAGTATGAACCCGCCCGCGGGACGCGTGATGCGCGTGCCGGCCGGGAAGTGCTCCGAGACGGCTGCGGACACGCGGGCAACCTGCTCACGGAACGCGCGCCGCAGGCTGCGCAATTGCCGGTCGTAGCCGCCGCTGGCGAGGAATTCTGCGAGCGTGAGCTGCAACGCTTCGGGGCTGCCGACCGAGTTGATGAACTTCCCCATCTGCACCTGCGCGTGCCACTTGCCGGGCGCGACCCAGCCCAGCCGGAAGCCGGGCGCCACGGTCTTGGTGAACGAGGAACACAGCATCACGTTGCCGCCGCGGTCGAAGCTCTTGACCGGAAACGGGCGCTCCTCGCCGTAATAGATGTCGCCGTAGACGTCGTCCTCGATGAGCGGCACGCCGCGCTTCGCCAGCATGGCGGCGAGCCGCTTCTTGTTTTCGTCCGGCATGGTGAACCCGAGCGGGTTCTGCGCGTTCGCCATGACGATGACCGCCGCGATCTTCGTGCGTTCCAGGGCGAACTCCAGCGCGTCCAGGGAGATCCCGTCGCGCGGATGGGTGGGGATCTCCAGCGCCTTCACGCCCAGCATCTCGAGGATCTGCAGCAGCCCGAAGTAGGTCGGCGACTCCAGCGCGATGGTGTCTCCGGGCCGGGCGACCGCGCGCAGGCAAAGGTTCAGCGCCTCCATCGCGCCGTCGGTGACGATGATGTCCTTGGCCGAGAGATTGCAGCCGAAATCGAGCGCGTGGCGTGCGATTTGCCGGCGCAGCTCTTCGTTGCCCGGGGGCAGTCCGTAGTGGGTCAGGGACAGCGGCTTGCGGCGCGCGACCGAGGCGAGCGCGCGCCTGAGCTTCTGCGTCGGCATCAGCTCGTGGCTGGGGCAGGCGGCGCCGAAGGACACCACGCCCGGCTTGCGCGCGTCGAGGATCTCCTGCACCAGCGCGCTCACGCCGACGAGATGCGCCGCGGCGGGCGGCCTGGAGATCGACGGCTCGTCAGCCGCCGGCGCGCGATGGCGCACGTAGTAGCCGGCGTTGGGCCGCGCCTCGATCAGCCCACGGTTTTCCAGCACCTCGTAGGCGCGCAGCACGGTGGAGATCGAAACCCGTTTCTGGCTCGACAGCCGCCGCACCGAAGGCACGCGCTCTCCCGGGCGCAGCGTGCCGGCTGCGATCATGTGAAAAATCGAATCGGCGACCGATTCGTAGAGAACGCTCTGCTCGTCCATGACCCGGAAATCTTCCGGCAAGCGCGCCGCGCGAAACAGGCACAGCGCACCCTAGATTCGACCATAACAGTTTAGCGATCGGCAAACTGTTACGTACACAATTTGCGGATCGTGATCCTGTTATGGTCGCGCTTCGCGGGCTAGGATGGCCTGCGTCGAAACGGCTGCGGAGCGTGTCATGAGGCTGGATCTCGGCAAGGCGACGGTGTCACTGGTGCCCGGTCAACTGCTCAAGCTCAAGGGTGCGAAGGGCACGCGCGTAAGCTGCATGGCGGGCGAAATCTGGATCACCCAGGAAGGCAGCGGCCGCGACGAATTCGTTTCCGCGGGCGAGTCGGTTACGGTTCGGACCGAGGGCCTGACCTTGATCGAGGCGTTCTGTCCGTCGTCGGTCGGTATCGAGACGCAGCGGCCGCGTTCTGCGGCGCAGCCTAAGAGAACGACTCCGCGAACTCAGCCGGCATAGCGGCTGTCCGGTCGCGCCTCGGGCTGCGTGCTGCGACGGGCGTGCCGCCGGTCGCTAATTGGATGTCGCAGTTACGGCGCGGCCCGGGGTCGCGGTGTCGATCGCGTCCATGACGCGCGCCTCGGTGAGGATCTCCGGCAGCAGCGCCGGCGCGCCGCCGCCTGCCGGGTACAGTGCGTAGACCGGCACTCCGCTGCGCCCCAGCTCCTTGAGCGCGGCGGTGATCTCCGGGTTCTGGCTTGTCCAGTCGGCGCGCATCAGCACCACCTGCCGCTGCGTGAAGCGGTCCATCACCGACTGACGTTGCAGCACCAGCCGCTTATTCACCTGGCAGGTCACGCACCATGCCGCGGTGAATTCCACGAACACTGCCTTGCCCGCGGCCTGCTCCTGCGCGACGGCGGCGCGGGACCAGGGTTTCCAGGCGTCTGCCGCCTGCGGTGCGCCGGATTTCGACGCAACCGGCCAGGCGACGACGAATGCGAGCGCGAACAGCGCAGCCGCCGCCGCGACGCCGCCGTGCCGCACGCGCGCGTCAAGGGCATAGCTCCAGCGGCCGAGCGCCCACAGCGCCGCGCCGAGCAAGGTCAGTCCGACCAGCAAACGCGCGGCCCCGTCCACGCCGATCTGACGTCCGAGAACCCACACCAACCAGACCGTGGTCAGGTACAGGGGGAAGGCGAAGATCTGCTTGAGTGTGTCCATCCAGGGGCCGGGACGTGGCAGCCTGTTCATCCATCCCGGCGCGAACGACAGCACCACGTAAGGTGTGGCCATGCCGAGCGCGAGCGCAGTGAAGGTGAGCATCGCGGTGAGCGCGGACTGCGTGAGCGCGAAGCCGAGGGCCGCGCCCATGAAAGGCGCCGTGCACGGCGTGGCGACCGCGGTGGCGAGCGATCCGGACAGAAACGCGTCCAGATAGCCCGAACGGGCGCGCACGCTTCCTGCGAGCCGCTGCATCGAGTCGCCGAAATGGAATACTCCGGAGAGGTTGAGAGCGAGCGCGAAAAACAACATCGCGAGCGCGCCGATCACCAGCGGCGATTGCAGTTGGTAGCCCCAACCGAGCGCGGCGCCTCCGGCACGCAGCAGCAGCAGCGCCCCGGCGATGGCCCAGAAACACGCGAGCACGCCCGCCGCGAACAACAGGCCATGCGCGCGCAGGCTGGCACGGTCGCCGCTCGCCTGTGCGACGAAGCCCAGCACCTTGATCGAAACGATAGGGAATACGCAGGGCATGAGATTCAGGATCAGCCCGCCGGCAAAGGCGAACCCGAGCGCGAGCACGAGCGAGAGCCGGTTCGTCGCGGGCGCCTCCGGCGGCAGGGCGGCGCCCACGCCGAATGCGGCGCTCACGTTTGCGGCCAAGCTGCCGTCCGCGAAGCCGGGCTCGGCCACCAGCAGCCCGGAGAGCTCGCCGTTCTTTGCGGAAACGTTCGGGGCGGCGGCAAAGCGCAATCGCCATTTGTCCCCGACCGCCGTGAGGCGCTGCTTCGAGGCATAGTTGATCCAGCCGTCCTGGTCCGGGAAGAAGGCGAGCCGGGTCAGTTCGGGCGCCGCCGCGCGCGGAATCTCGATCAGCCATTCTTCGCCGGCGAGCGTGGCGGTGGCGCGAACGCCGTCCACGACGCGTGGCAGCGCGGCGCGCGTGGCCTCGATGCGCGACGCCCACATCGGGTCGGGCGTTGCCGGTCCGACCGGAAGCGCGAGGGCGAACTCCGCCTCGCCCGGAATGCAGATCTGCTCGCACACCAGCCATTTCGCCATGGCCTGGATCGGCACGCTGCCGGAGACATCGGCGGGCGTGCGGATGTCGGTGAGCAGCAGAACCTCTCCTTCGTAGCCGTAGTTCGCAAGCGGTCCGATGTCGATGCGGCTCGGCGTCGGCCATTGGATCGGGCCTGCCTCGAAGCCCGGCGGCAGCGTCCATTGGATGCGGGTCGGCAAGCCGGAATCGCCCGGATTCTTCCAGTAGGTGTGCCAGCGCCGGTCCGCCTTGAGCCGCAGCGCGAGCGTGAGCGGCTCGCCCGGCTCCACGGCGGTGGTGGCCGCGATCAGTTCGGCCTCGATGTGCGGACGGTGCACCGGAGCGGCGAGCAAGCCGGCGGGAACGACCAGACTGAGCAGTGCAAAGAGGGGGCGCATGCGTCGGGGAAGAAGAGATCTCAGCACTCAGAGCGCGGCCAGCAGGAATAGTTCGGCGCAGACTCCGAAGCACATTCGCGCTAGCTCTCGGAGCGGCGAACCGTCACGCCGGGGCGCTTCGGCACGTCGGGCAACAGGCGCGTGCCGAGGCCCGGCCCGTCGAGCGGGTAGATGAATCCGTCCTCGACCCGCGGCAGCTCGGTGAGCAGGTCCTTGTACCAGGTCGAATAATACGCACGCACCACTTCCATGATGAGCGCGTTCGGGATGTGGACCATCAGGTGGATCGAGGCCACCCATACCACCGGCCCGTTGCAATCGTGCGGCGCGACCGGCCGCTGCCAGCTCTCCGCGAGCGCTGCGATCTTCCTCGCCTCGCTGAGCCCTCCGCACCAGCCGACGTCGAGCATGACGACGTCGGCCGCCTGCTGCGCCAGCACCTCGCGGAACGGATACGTGCCGCCCAGCGTCTCGGATGCGCACACCGGAATGGAGGTCGAGCGCGCGTATTCCTTGAGGGTTGCGACATCGCACATCCGGATCGGGTCCTCGGCCCAGAACGGCCGGTACGGCTCCAGCGCCCGAGCGATCCGTTTCGCCTGCTCGAGGTTCCACAGCGAGTGGAACTCCGCCATCACTTCGATGCGCTCGCCCACCGCCTTGCGGATCTTGCGCCACGGCTCGAGCGCGACATCGAGGTCCCGCGCGGACAGGAAGCTGCCGCCGTTGTCCTGCGCATAGGGATCGAAAGGCCAGATCTTCATCGCACCGAAACCTTCCTCGAGCAGCGAGTGCGCCAGTTCGTCGGCGGCGTAGACGAAGGCGATCTGGTCGTCGTAGGGCCCTTCGCGCGGCGGCGGTGGGTCGGCGGCGCGAATCGAGCGGCGCGCGACGGTGGTGGTGTTGTAGCGGTAACCGGCGCAGGTATTGTAGGCGCGGATTCGCTCCCGGCACCGGCCGCCGAGCGCCTGCCAGAGCGGCTGGCCGAGCGCCTGACCGAGGATGTCCCACAGCGCGACGTCGACCGCGGAGGCGGCGCGCACCTCGGCGCTGGAAGAATGGAAGCCGAGATAGCTCGCCATCATCGCCTTGTGGTGGCGCGGAATGTCGCGCGGGTCTTCGCCGAGCAGATAGGGCGCGAGCAAGTCGTGGATCTGCGCCTCGACCGCCGGCGCGCCGCGCGAGGTCTCGCCGAGCCCGGTCAGGCCCTCGTCGGTGTGGACCCGGCACAGCAGCAGGTTGGGGCGGTCGGGCAGCCGCAGCGTCTCGATGGCGGTGATTTTCATGGCTGTCGTTGGTCTGCACGCAAGCCGCGCGCGGCATGCGCCGGCACGCCGGCGACGCCGCGCGGGAGCGCGCGCATTTGCTTCTCGGCTCGCAACTCGCGGCATTCTAACCGCGGGGCGCCGGCGGCCGGCGCAGAAAACTACTTGTACACCAGGACCGGCACCTTGGAGTGCGCGAGCACCTTCGCCGCCTGGCTGCCGAGCAACAGCCCGCTCAACCCCGTGCGGCCGTGCGAAGCCATGTAGATGAGGTCGCATTTCTTCTTGTTCGCCGCTTCCACGATCGCCTGCCAGGGCGCGAGGCTGGCGAGGAAGAAGCCCTGGTAGGGCACGCGTCGCGCTTTCGCTTCTTTCTCGACGAAAGCGAGAAACTTCTCCGCCGTCTGTCTGCCGCGCTTGTCCCATTCCGTGCGCGACATCAGATCCGGGGGGAAGTATTCACCGTAGCTCAGCACCTCGTACTGCTCGGGGGAATAAAACCCGGTGACCCTCGCCCCGATCGCCTTGGCGAACGCAACGCCGGCCTTCACCGCTTTGCGAGACAACGCCGACCCGTCGGTCGGCAGAAGGATGTGCTTGTACATGCAGACCACTCCCTGGGATGGAACGGCAAACAGTGTACCCGTCCGGCTGCGCGGCGGGATTGACCTCGGTCAAGGTCTGAACTTGCGCCGGCTTCGGTTATATTGCGCCGTTCGTTTTCGGAGGAGACAGGTGACGCCGTATACGCTCGCCGTGCTGAGGATGCTCGAGGACGGCGAATTCCACTCCGGCCAAGAGATCGGCCGCCGGCTCGGCATCTCGCGCGAATCGGTTTCCAACGCGCTCGCGCAGGTCGAAGACCATGGCCTGGAGCTGGACCGAGTGCGTGGCCGCGGATATCGGCTGCTGAAGCCGGTTCGCTGGCTAGATGCGCGGCAGATCCGCGCCCGCCTCGGCAGGCTCTCGAAACGCTATGCGCTCGAAGTGGTGGAGCAGACCGGATCGACAAACGACGATTTGCTCGCAAGGGCGGCGCAGGGTGCGCCCTCCGGCCTGGTGCGCGTCGCAGAGCTGCAGACCCGCGGACGCGGGCGACGGGGCCGGCAATGGCACACCGGGTTGGGCGACGCGCTGACGTTTTCGCTGCTGTGGCGCTTTTCGCAGGGCGGGGGTTTTCTCTCCGGGCTCTCGCTGGCGGTCGGCGTAGCGCTGCTGCGCGCGCTGCGCGGCTTGGGCGCGCAGGACGCGGCGCTCAAATGGCCGAACGATGTGCTGTGGAGGTATCGCAAGCTCGCCGGCATCCTGATCGAGCTCACCGGCGAGGTGATGGGGCCGACCGCCGCGGTGATCGGCATCGGGGTCAATCTGCGACTCGCCGATTCGGTGGTCGATCGCATCGATCAGCCGGTGGTGGATCTCGCCCGCATCGGCGTGGACGCCGACCGCAACCGACTGCTTGCCGAGCTGCTCATCGAGCTTGCCCGGGTGCTCGACGTGTTCTCGGTGCATGGTTTCGCGCCGTTTGCCCGAGAGTGGAACCGCGCGCACGCCTATCAAGATAGAATGGTGCGGCTCCGCATGCCGGATGGCGCCGCCCCGGAAGGGCGCGTAGCCGGCGTGGCGGAGGACGGCGCACTGCTGCTCGCCACGCGCTCCGGCACGCGCAGATACTATGGCGGGGAGCTGTCCATGCGTCCTGTCCGTTCCTGACCCGATCTTGTCCGCACCGAAAATCTTCCTGCTCGTCGATGCCGGCAACAGCCGCGTGAAATGGGCGCTGCACGACGACGGCGGCTTCTCGCACGAGGGCTCGCGCGCGGTTTCCGACCTCGCAGCGCTTGCCCGCGATTGGTCGCTGCTGCCGAGGCCGGACGAGGTTCTCGTCGCCAACGTGGCCGGCGAGCATGCCGCCGCTGCGTTTACGGCCGCAGCGGCGCGGTGGCGGCTCGCGCCGCGCCTGATCTCCGCGCGGGCGGAGCAGTGCGGGGTGATCAGCCGCTATGAGAACCCGGGTCAGCTCGGCCCGGATCGGTGGGCCGCGTTGATCGGTGCGCGGGCGGCGCGGCGCGGCGCGCTATTGGTCGTGTGCGCGGGCACCGCGGCGACCATCGACGCGCTCGCGGCCGACGGCGTCTTTCTCGGCGGGCTGATCCTGCCCGGCTTCGATCTCATGCATGACGCGCTCGCGGCCGGCACGGCGCGGCTGACGGCGGAGAGCGGCGAGTTCCACCGCTTTCCGCGCGCCACGCGAGACGCCATCAGCAGCGGTGCCATCCAGGCGATCTGCGGCGCGGTGCAACGCATGTGCGCATTGGTGAAAGAGGAAACCGGCGCCGTACCCGCGATCGTGGCAAGCGGCGGCACGGCGCCGATCGTGGCGCGCCATCTCGGCGGCCCCGTCGAAGTGCGCGAAAGACTCGTCCTCGAGGGGCTGCTCCGCATCGCGGGAGAACCCGCATGAGGTGGATATTCGCGCTGCTGCTGCTGCTCGACGCGGCGCTCGCGGGCTACATCTATCTGCAGCGCACGCGCCCGAATCCGGACGCGCAACTGCCACGGCTGCAGATGAATGCGGACCAGATACGCATCCTGCCCGGTCCGCCGAAGCCGGCGAAGCCGGCGGCCGCCATGTGCCTCGAGTGGCGCAGTTTCGATCCGTCCGAGCTGGCACGCGCGCGCGCGGCGCTCGAGCCGCTTGCGCTCGGCGAGCGGCTGTCGAGTCGCGAAGTCGCCATCACCGCCGGCTGGTGGGTCTATATGCCGCCGCAGAACACGCAGGCAGCGATGGAAAAGAAGGCCTCCGAGCTGAGGGATCTGGGCGTGACCGAATTCTTCCCGGTCACCGAACCCGGCAGGTGGCGCTATGCAATCTCGCTCGGCATATTCAGGAGCGAGGCTGCGGCCCAGACCTATCTCTTGCAGCTCAGGTCAAGGGGCGTGCGTTCGGCGCTCGTGGGCGCGCGCGAGCAACGCGTCACGCAGACTGCACTGGTCATCCGCGAGCCGAACGCCGAGGAGTCGGCGAAGCTCATCGAGCTGAGCGCCGGTTACCCGGGCACCGAGCTGCGGGCAGCCGAATGCCAGGGCTGAATGCGAAGGCCTAGGCCGGCTGCAGCTCGCGCAGGCCGTGGCCGTTGTCTTTCAGCTCGAGTCTGCGATCGTGAAAGGGAATGAGACTGGGCCGATGTCCGATGGAGACGATAGTGGTGTCGGGCAGCCGTTCGCGCAGCAGCCGGTAGAGTTTTTCCTCCAGGGATTCGTCGACCGCGGAGGTGGCCTCGTCGAGGAACAGCCAGCTCGGCTTGTGCAGCAGGGCGCGCGCGAACGCGATGCGCTGCTGCTCGCCCGGGGAAAGTTCCAGCGCCCAGTGGCGCGACTCGTTCAGCCGTCCGACGAGATGCGGCAGCCCGCAGGCCGTTAACGTCTCGACGATCTGGTCCTCCGGGAATTGCGCCTCGCTTTCGGGATAGCTCACCACCTGGCGCAGCGTGCCGATCGGCAGATAAGGTCGCTGCGGCAGGAAGAGGACTTTGAAGTTGCGCGGCTGGCGCACGTGTCCGGCGCCGAACGGCCAGATTCCGGCGATGGCGCGGAACAGGGTGCTCTTGCCCGAGCCCGAGGGGCCGCGGATCAGCAGCTTCTCGCCTGGGCGGATCAGGGCTTCGGAGGGCGCCACGATCGCCTTGCCGTCAGGCAGGCTGAGCGCGACGTGATCGATGACGAGCTCGTCGCGGCTTTCCTGGTCTACTTCGATTCCCCTCTGCTGGACCACGCCGGTGCGCACCTGCTGCATCGCGTAGCGGAAGCCGAGCAGACGGTCCATGGTCGCCTTCCAGGAGGCAAACGTGGTGTACGCCCCGATGAACCAGGACATCGAGCCCTGCACTTGGCCGAAGGCATTCGAAATCTGGATCAGGCCGCCGAGCTGGATCGCACCGGAAAAGTAGCGCGGCAGGCCGACCAGGAAGGGGAATACCACCGCCACCTGGTTGTAGCCGATGGTGAAGAAGTTGAGGATCTTCTGCCGCTTCATGATGCTCCACCAGTTTCCCACCACCGCCAGGAAGCGGTTGCGGAATCCATTCAGCTCGTCGTGCTCGCCGTGGTACAGCGCCACGCCTTCGGTGTTCTCGCGGAAGCGCACCAGGGCGAAGCGGAAATCCGCCTCGAAGCGCTGCTGGTTGAAGTTCAGGCCGATGAGCGGTTTGCCCAGCGCGTGCGTGACCCACGTGCCGGCGATCGCGTAGGCGAGCGCCACCCACACCATGTAACCCGGGACCACGATCTGCGTCGCATTGACTGGGATCGATATCGGCCCGGAAAGTGACCACAGAATGCCGACGAACGAGCCGAGCGTGACCACGGCGTTGAGCAGACCCAGGCTCAGGGAAAGCGTGTCGTCGACGAACATCCTGAGGTCCTCGGAGATGCGCTGGTCGGGGTTGTCGGTGGGGCTGCCGGTCAGCTGCAGGCGATAGTACGTTCGCTCGCCCAGCCATTCCTGGAGATATCTCTCGGTGAGCCAGCGCCGCCAGCGGATCTGCAGCATCTGGTTGAGATAGAAGGCGTACACCGCCATGCCGATGTAGATCGCGGCAAGCACGCAGAAGCGCAGGATCTGGTGGTAGGCCTGATCCTTGTTTTTCTCCTGCAGCGCGTTGTAGAAGAGGTTGTACCACTCGTTGAACAGCACGTTCATGTACACCATCGCGAGAGTCAGACCGATGACCGCCGCGAGCAGCAGCCAGGCGGTGAGCCTTTCCTCCGAGGTCCAGTACGGTTTGATCAGCGACCAGGTGTCGCGCCAGAAGCGAGGTCTTGACGCCATGGGGATTGCCTTTCTCGGGAGCTGTTTCAGGACTTTCTGATCTTCGACACGAGCGCCGTGGTGGAGCGTTCGAACTCAAAAGGAATGGACCGGACCTCGCCGCCCCAACTCTGCACCTGCTGCGCGCCGACGATCCGGGCGACGGGCCAGTCGCCCCCCTTGACCAGTACGTCGGGCCGGCAGGCGAGAATCAAATTCAGCGGTGTGTCCTGCTCGAACCAGGTGACCAGCGCGACGCATTCGAGCGCGGCAAGCACCGCCATGCGGTCCTCGAGGCAGTTGATCGGCCGCTCCGGTCCCTTGCCGAGGCGACGCACCGAGTCGTCGGAATTGAGTCCCACGACCAGGCTCGCGCCCAGCGCGCGCGCCCGCGCGAGATAAGTGACGTGGCCGCGGTGCAGGACGTCGAACACGCCGTTGGTGAAGACCAGTGGGTGCGGCAGCGCCGCGGCGCGCTCGCGCAGCGCCTCGGGCGCGCAGATCTTGCGTTCGAAGTCAGGTTCGGTCATGGCAGTTCCGTGCTCGGGAGCCGCCATGATACAGAGTGCTCCGGCGGCGTCGCGCAACTGTTCGCGATAGCGATTCAGATCCCGTGCCGTGCTGATTGGTTCATCGGACGGACTGGAACGATCGTGCGCGAGCATCACCCCGCGCACGGTGACGCAATCGAGTCGGCTCGATGCGACCGTATTCGCCATGCGCGGCGGGCTGTCCCGACGAGGATGCGGCGCGACGACACGGGGTGCGCGTTTGAAAGGGTCTGTCCGGCGCCGCCCGCGATGCGCGAACCGGCGCGGAAGAGGAAACGGAACTCCCACCGCGCCCTCCGGCGCGACGGAAGGTTCGCGCCTCAATCGAGATATTCGAAGACCTTGACCACCCGCTGCACGCCGCCGGTGGTGGCGGCAGTCTGCGCGGCTTCCTCGGCCTCGGCCCGGGTTACCAGGCCCATCAGATAAACGGTTCCGCTCTCGGTGACGACCTTGATGTTGACCGCGCTCACGTTCTTGTTCTGCACCAGGCGGGCCTTGACGCGGCTGGTGAGCAGGCTGTCGTTGCTGCGCGATACGAAGGAGCTGGCGCCGGAAACCACCAGCTCGTTCTGGACATTGCGGACGTTTGGCACCTCCAGCGTGATCGCTTCCACGTCCTTCTTCGTCTGCTCGTCCGGAACCTGACCGGTCAGCAGCACGAATCGGTTGAAGCTCGTGACGCTTACCCGCACCTTGTCCTCGAACCGCTCGTTGATGCGATTGGAGGCCTTCAGCTCGATGGTCTGGTCCTCGAGGATCGTCCCGCTCGAGCGCCTGTCCTCGGCCACCATCGCGCCGGCGCCCACTCCGGCGCCTATCAGCAGCGGCGCGCATCCTTGCAGAACGGCAAGTGCGGCGCCGAGAGCAACGACCGGAATGCAAATTCGCATTTACTCTGCTCCAAGCAATAGACAATCGATCGAGTCGCACATGCAGTGCAGGCACAGCAGGTGCACTTCCTGGATCCGGGCTGTCTTGTCCGCCGGAACGCAGATGTGTATGTCGTCGGCCGCCAGCAGGCCTGCCATCTTCCCTCCCCTCTTTCCGGTCAGCGCCACGACTGTCATCTGCCGATCGTGCGCGGCGCTCATTGCCTCGATCACGTTCGGCGAGTTGCCGCTGGTCGAGATCGCGAGCAGGATGTCGTTCGGCTGGCCGAGCGCGCGCACCTGTTTCGAGAACACCTCGTTGTAGTCATAGTCGTTCGCAATCGACGTCAGCGTCGAGGAGTCGGTCGTCAACGCGACCGCCGCGAGCGGCGGGCGCTCCATCTCGAAGCGATTGAGCAGTTCGGCGGCGAAGTGCTGCGCGTCGGCGGCGGAACCGCCGTTGCCGCAGGCGAGGATCTTGCCCTCGTTCATCAGGCACTGAACCATGCGCTCGGCGGCGCGGGCAAGGGGTTCGGCGAGCAGCTCCATGGCCTGGAGCTTCAGATGTGCGCTGTCGGTGAAATGCTGGTGGATCCGGCTGACGAGGTCCATTCCGTTTCCGGGACGGCTTTTCAAGGGGCGCATTATTGCATAAAGCAGCGTGCGCCCGACTCTCGGGCTTTCATTCGCCGAATGCGTTCCTGATCCAGCGCGGTTCATTGTCGCCATCCAGCAACACTGCGTCGAACCGGCAGGCGGGCATGTCGCCGCGCTGCGCCATGTAATGCCTGGCCGCGGCGAGCAGCCGGCTGCGCTTGGCGCTCGTGATGCTTTCGATCGCACCCCCGAAGGCGCGCGAGGTTCGCATCCGCACCTCTACAAAAACAGTCACCGCGCCTTCGCGCATTACCAGGTCGATCTCGCCGAAGCGGCAGTGGTAATTTCGCGCCAGCAGTGCCAAGCCTTGCGTGCGCAGGAAGACCAGCGCCGCGTCCTCTGCGCCGCGTCCGCCGGCGGTCATCGGGAGACGGACACGGCGCGCACCGTGCCGCCGGCGAATTCCGCCGGAACCAGGTCCCGGACGAACTGCTGCCCCTCCAGACGGACCGTGCCCGTGACGCCGTCCAGGGAGCCGTTCCAGTCGGGCTGCGTCAGCATCGCGTGCACGATGCGATAGGCATCGATGCCTAGGGCGTAAAGCCGCTCCATTTCGAGGCCGGTGGTCTTCAGTTCCGGCCTGAGGTAGGTGATTACGGCCGGATTGTCCGGCTCCAACAGCCACGGCATGTCCATGAAACGCACGCCTTCGAGATCGTAGGCCTCGAGCGCATCGGCGTTGGAGGCGAATACCAGCGAAGTGGCGTAGATCGTTTGACGGGTGCCCAGATAGGGGCGGATGAAACGTGCGCGCGCCGAGTCGACGGATAGGAAAACGGTGTTTGCGCTGCTTGACGTGAGCCGCTCCCGAAGCTTGGCGAGCATCGCCGGTTCGGTCGAGTATTCGAACTGCTCGGCGATCTCGCCCTTCCGGTTGCGCCACTCTTCGGAGAATGCCTGCGCAATGCGCCGCCCGAGCGGGGTGTCGCCGACGACGATAAACGCACTCGTTCCACCCTGCCTGAGCGCATAGAGCGCGACCTGTCGTGCCTCCGACTCGATCTGCAGTCCGAACACGTAGAGCATGCCGCGTGGCAGCTGCGCGTCGAGCTCCGGCACGTTGAGCGCAAGCGTCGGTACCCGTATCTCGCTGCTTCCTGCCAGCGCCGAGACGCCGCTGCGGGTGAGCGGTCCGATCACGGCGCGTGCGCCGGCGGCCAGCGCCCGCTCGTAAGTATCCAAGATGTGCGGCGGATCCTCGGTGGTCGCGTAGACGATCACCGGAAGAGAGGGATCCTGCTGCAGATTCGCGGCTGCCTGCACGCCCAGCCGGACCGCATCCGCGTGCCGGCCAAACGAAGCCGACTGCAGCGGCAGCACGACCGCAATGTGCGGCTGGGTCAAGCGGACCCGGTCGTCATTACCCGGCATTTCGGCGGTCTGCGCGAGCGCACAGTCCGTGACGAATGGAGCGGCCGCCCAGTATAGTAGCGACGAGAGCAGAACCGACAAGGCCGAGCGACGTTGCATAGAGTACAGGACGGGACGCAGGGCGCCACATTATATGTGGTTGCCACCCCGATCGGGAATCTGCGCGACGTCACGTTGCGCGCTCTCGATGTGCTGAAGTCCGTCGACGCGATCGCGGCGGAGGATACGCGCATCGCGGGACGCCTCCTGGCGCACTACGGGATTTCGACCCGCACCTTTGCCATCCACGAACACAATGAGCGCGAAGCGGCCGAAAAGCTGCTTCGGATGCTCGCAGAAGGCCGCTGCGTCGCACTGGTGACGGATGCGGGAACGCCGGGGCTGAGCGACCCGGGCGCGCTCGCGGTGTCCCGCGTGCGCGCAGCGGGGTTTCGCGTGATCCCGATTCCGGGACCGAGCGCATTGGCTGCGGCGATATCGATTTCTGGAATCGCGGCCGGGCGCTTTCTCTTCTGCGGCTTCCTTCCGGCCAAGTCGTCGGAACGACGCAGCGCGCTGGAGCAGTTGTCGCACTTTGCGCATCCGATGGTGTTTTTCGAAGCGCCGCACCGGATCGCGGAGACGATGACGGACATGCAACGCGCGTTCGGCGACGAGCGGGGGATCTTGATCGCCAGAGAACTCACCAAGGTGTTCGAGGAAGTCCAGGCCTGCACCCTCGGAGAGGCGCCTGCGTGGCTGGCGGCGAAACCGCAGCGGCTGAAGGGGGAGTTCGTCCTCCTGGTGCACGGTTGCGAAGGCAAAGACGTCGCGCACCGGCAGAGCGAGGAGCGGGTCCTCAGGCTGCTGCTTGCCGAACTTCCTGTGAAGCAGGCGGTCCGGCTCGCAACGCAGATCACCGGCGGGAAGCGCAATCTGCTGTACCGGCGCGCCTTGGAAGCGGATAGGGAGATCCGGGGCAATAAAGGGGGCGACTGACTTCGTGCTAGAGGCGGCGTGGCTGTCACTGCGCCGGAGCTCGACGGCATTATTCAATGCGGAACAACAGATGCAGACGATAACGCTGACGCGGCCGGACGACTGGCACCTTCACCTGCGCGATGCCGACGCGATGCGCACGGTATTGCCGGACACCGTGCGGCGTTTCGCGCGTGCGGTGGTCATGCCGAACCTCGACCCGCCGGTAGTCACGACCGCGCAGGCACGGGCGTATCGGGGCCGCATTCTGGAAGCGCTGCCGCCGTCATCGGCATTCACGCCCCTGATGACTCTGTACCTGACCGACAACACCAGCGCGGAAGAGGTCCGCCGCGCCAAGGCGAGCGGCATCGTGTACGCGGTCAAATACTATCCGGCCGGCGCGACGACCAATTCCGATTCCGGCGTGACCGACATCCGCAACTGCTTTGCCGTGCTCGAAGCGATGGCGGAAGTCGGCCTGCCGTTGCTTGCGCATGGCGAGGTGACCGATCCGCTCGTTGACGTATTCGACCGGGAAAAAACATTCATCGAGCGCGAGCTGGCGATGCTCGTGCGGCGCTTCCCGGGCCTGAAAATGGTGTTGGAGCACATTACGACCAAGGAAGCGGTCGCATTCGTGACGGCGGCGTCCAAATCGGTGGCGGCGACGATCACCGCGCATCACCTGCTGCTCAACCGCAACGCGCTGTTTCAGGGCGGTATTCGCCCGCACCACTATTGCCTGCCCGTGCTCAAGCGCGAGGAGCACCGGCAGGCGCTCCTCGGCGCTGCGACCGGCGGAAATCCGAAGTTCTTCCTCGGCACCGACAGCGCGCCCCACGAACGCCGCAGCAAGGAGAGCGACTGCGGCTGCGCCGGGGTGTATACCGCGCACGCGGCGATCGAGCTGTACGCGGAAGCCTTCGAGGCGGTGAATGCGCTCGACCGGCTGGAGGCATTCGCAAGTCTGCATGGTGCGGACTTCTACGGCTTGCCGCGTAACCGGGACACGATCACACTGGAAAAGCGAAGCTGGCGCGTGCCGGCGCGTTTGCCGTTCGGCGCAGGCGAACTGGTCCCGCTGCGGGCCGGTGCAAGCGTAGCCTGGAGTCTGGCTTGATATGCAAATTGGGAGGTCCTTATGCGTTCGGTAGTTACGGGTTTTCTCTTCGCGTTGTCGTCCGTCTGCCTTGCGGGCAACATCGATCAGTTGCAGAACATCAACCAGGGGCAGTTCCGGCTGCTCTCCGAAGACTTGGGTGCGGCACTGTCGTACAAGCCGTTGGCCCCGGCGGCCCCGCTCGGCATCGCCGGCTTCGATATCGGCGCAGAAGTGAGCGCAACGAAGTTGCGCAATCCGGCGATTCTCGATCAGGCCACATCGGGCAACACGCCCTCCTGGCTCGTTGTGCCCAGGATCGAGGCGCAGAAAGGGCTACCGTTCGATATCGACATTGGCCTGACTTACAGCAAAGTGCCCGGCTCGAACATCGATCTCTGGGGCGGGGAGCTGCGCTATGCGATTCTCGAAGGCAGTACGACAATGCCGGCGATCGCGGTGCGCGGCAGTTATACGAAGCTCACCGGCGTTGACCAGTTGGATTTTTCCACCAAGGGGCTGGATCTGTCCGTTTCAAAGGGTTTTCTGTTCATCAGTCCTTATGCGGGGCTGGGCAAGATTTGGGTTTCCAGTACGCCGAAGGGCGTGCCCACCCTTTCCGACGAGTCGTTTTCGATGAACAAGTTCTTTGGGGGAGCGAATATCGCACTCGGGGTCGTCAGCTTTGATCTGGAGGCGGATCGCACCGGGGATGCCTGGACCTACAGCGGCAAGCTCGCGCTGCGCTTCTGAGTAATATGCTCAATGGCAGAGCAGGCCGCGAGCGCATAATGTTCATGGTGGTGTAAGGCACGGTGAGGTGAACGCCGGGCCGCATGATGCACCGCGGCGTTTTCGGGCGGGAATCCGTCGTGCAGTTGCACATCAACGCGACAGCGACCTGCAGTCGAGGTTGGTCGCAATAAAACAAATGCACTCGGAGGGGAGGATCGATGAACAAGGCAGAGCTTGTCGAGGTGATATCGGGAAGAACGGGGGTCAGCAAGACGATAACCGGGACGTTGATCAATGCTTTTATCGAAACCGTTACCGGATGTCTCAAAAGAGGCGAGAGCGTGACGCTCGTTGGCTTCGGAACTTTCTCGCAGGGCAAACGCTTGGCCCGTTCAGGAA
>Ga0070741_10007789_pt1 | contig 21937 bp, 19 predicted proteins | sample Coa_R1_4_FD_66440 | JGI IMG/M metagenome (GOLD analysis project Ga0070741, IMG submission 66440) | Surface soil microbial communities from Centralia Pennsylvania, which are recovering from an underground coalmine fire - Coalmine... | ecosystem: Environmental > Terrestrial > Soil > Unclassified ... | reverse complement strand
GAGGCGGACATAGTCAATGAAGGTCGGTTCTTCCATCGGGAGCGCTCCTGAACAACGATGGGCATCGTTCTCACGAGCATACCGCCTCATTGACTATGTCTTTTCATGCACACCCCTCAACTAATTCGTTACTGAGTGGTTATCCGAAAGCAAGCCGTGAGCCAGGGCAAACTGCACCAGGGCAGCACGGGAGCGCAGTCCGAGCTTTTCCATACCACGTGCGCGGTAAGTTTCAATCGTTTTAGAACTTAAACTCAAGCGTTCGGCGATCTCCGCAGCCGTGTGGCCGTGTGCAACCAGGATCAGCACTTCCTGTTCCCGCTCACTGAGGGCCAACCAGGGATCGTCGGCCACCTCTACAGGTGTCGAAGGGAGCAAGTCTTCGAGCAAGGCTTTGGTGAGTGACGGGTGGACATAAACCTCGCCCCGCATCACCGCACGTACCGCAGACAACAACTCGCTGTCTACTGCCTTCTTGAGGACATAGCCCGCCGCGCCACCTCGCAAAGTCTGCCGCAAATAACTCTCGTCATCGTGCATGGTCAAAACAAGGATTTTGGCTTCTGGGACTGCTTTACGCAGCACGGGCAGCGCATCAATGCCGTTCAAACCGGGCATGGTCAGGTCGAGCAAGATCAAGTCCGGATGGAGGTCGGTTGAGAGCGTCAACGCTTCACTCCCATCACCCGCCTCGCCAACGACCTTCATATCGGGTTGGGCATCCAGCAGCAGGCGCAGACCCGCCCGCAACACCGCATGGTCGTCGGCCAGGAGTATCCGAATCTCAGGCATGGTTCTCCTCTTTCGATGACAACGGAATCTCGATAAAGAGGCTCGTTCCGTGTCCTGGCTCCGATTCAATGGTCAACCGCCCACCCAACAATTCCGCCCGCTCACGTATACCATATAGCCCCAAATGTCCGTCATTGCTGCTCACCTGAGCGAGGTCAAAGCCGTGACCATCGTCCTCAATGATGGCGCGGACGGCGTGACTATGTCGCTCAATGAAGATGCTGGCCGTTTGTGCCTGGGCGTGCCGCATCACGTTGGTCAGGGCTTCCTGTACAATCCGGTACAGCGCCGTTTCAACAGTAGGTGGAAGCCGCTGGTCATTCAAACCCTTGATGGCGAGATCAATATGCAGTGGATGGAGACGCTGGCAATCCGCAACATGGCGTTCCAGAGCAGCGGGCAGACCCAGATCGTCGAGCATACTGGGACGCAATTGCAGGGCCAGCGTGTGGACTTCCTCCAGTGTGTCTGCTGCAACCATCCGTAGCTCATCCGCACGGTGGCGAATGTCGGCCTGCTCGCACGCATCGCTCATCGCTCGCAGACCAAGCAGCAACGACGAAAGGGATTGGCTGGTGCTGTCATGCAGTTCCCGCGCGATGCGCTTCCGCTCATCTTCTTGAGCGGCGATGACTCCACTAACATATTGTGCCCGTAACTGTTCCCGCTCTGCGCGTTCCAGATCGGCTTTAGCGAGTGCGGCGGTCATGGAATTGAAAGCGTCGGCCAGTTCACCAATTTCGTCGTTTGCCCAGCGGGGAACACGCGCCGTAAAGTCGCGTCGGCCAACAGCTTGCGTCGCTCGAACGAGATCCAGAACTGGGCGGGTAAGCACCCAGGTCAGTAAAGTGGCAGCGGTAATCCCAATGGCCGACACCAGCACGGTGGTGAGAAGAAGCTGGCCGGTAATCCCATCCACGGTGCGGCGCAGCCCGGCTTCGGAAAGCCCGATGCGCGCTATTCCGGCCCGACCTTCAAAGATCGGCACGGCTGTATCCCATACCTGTCCCTCATCAGTGTTGAGCGTGATTGAGTGGTGGTGAGCGTCAGAAGTCACCGTATTTGCATCCAGCAGGCCCGCTGGAAAGCCGTCGCCGAAGGTGTGGGCGAGTACCTGACCCTGTGGACTCACAACGAATGCGTAACGGACATTCCCATTGTTGGCTTGCGTATCCCGTAATAGCTGGTGGAGGGCGTACAAGTTGTTAATCAGGATAAGGTCAGTGGCGCGGGCCGCCAGATCGCGGGCGACGGAGATCCCCTGCTCTTCAAGTTGCATATCCATTGTTCGCGTCAGCACAGAACGCACCTGGACAGTCACGGTGATTCCCAACACCAACACCAGCCCTAGCACAATGCCCAGAATTTTGGTGCGGATGCTGACCGCGCCAGCGACAGCCCAGAAGCGGCTGAACCAGGGATGTGTGGGCGATAGCTGTCTCTCCTTCATGGCGAGAGCGGCCCAACCGCCTTGACCAGTTCTCGAACCGAGTTGTAGGCTGAATCGTCGGTGGGTACGAAACGCTCAAAGCCAAGCGCCTGGAGGGCTTGCTTTCCCATTGGATCATCGGCCATGTTCAACAGGAGGCTTTGCAGTGTGGCTTTGAGTTGCGGACGTGTGTTGGGATTGACGACCACAGGAGGGATGCCAAAAGCAGACGAACGATGGATAACATGAACCTGTTTGGCGAGCGCAGGATCGCGGGCAAGTGCGAAATCGAGGACGAGGCTATCTACCGCCGCGCCATCGGCCAGCCCCTGCGCCACTGCTCGCACGGCATCGTCGTGGTTGTAGGTATAGAATGTGCGAACGAAAAACTGGTCGGGGGTGCTGCCCAACTGCTGGACAAGGTAGGTGGGATACACACGTCCGGTATAGGACATAGGGTCTGTAAAAGCAAACACCTTGCCCCGCAGGTCTGCCATACTTGCCGCTGTGCTGCTGGCCGGGACAATGAGCACCGAGTAGTAAACAGAGATGCCACTGACCTGTGGGGCGGCCAGCAGTTCCATCCCGAACTTTTCGTGTCCAGCGACATAGGCGCTTGTACAAACGAAGGCCAGATCTACAAAGCCCTGCTCCACCAGGTCGTTCGTCTCGGCATACGTCCGGCGTTGAACCAGTTCGACAGGCCGATCCAGTTTTGCGGCCAGGTAATCCAGGAGCGGCTGGTAACCCTCGGCAGTGCCTTTGGGAGAGATAACCGCCGCCACCGATACGCGCAGCGGAAGCACCTCACCTGTTGCCTTAGCAGACAAAGGCCGCAGATCAGCCAGGCGAATCACAGGGGCGGTTGGGGCCGCTGCACAGCCCGAAATCCAAAGAGCCGTCCATACCAGGAGAAAAGCGCGCACCGGCAAATTCCTTTACGGATATTCGAGACCTCTCTAGCCGCAGATCGTAATTTGCCCATGCTATCAAGATCAAGCGCGAAACGTAACTATTTCTCACCCAGAATATCACCGATCCAGGTATAGGCAGCTACCGTTGCGGGGAAGCCCAGCGTGGTGGCTGCCAACAGTACGACGTGCTTTATTTCTTCTGGTGTGATGCCCATTTCCAATGCACGGCGGGCATGGGAGTGGGTTGCACCTTCCAGACGAGCGCCAATCGCCAGCGCCAGTTTGACAAGCTGGCGGCTTCTGTCGTCGAGCGGGCCAGCCTTGTGAATAGCATCGCCGAGTGCGTCGTAAGCCGCGGCAACCTCTGGAAATTCTTCGCGGATGTGGGTAAAAGGTACAGGCAAGTCGGTCATCGTATATCGCTCCATCTATAAGGTGCTGGCAATACAGCCCGATGGTACTACACAATCATCGTGGCAAGCTACCTTGCAACAGATGACTCGGACTTTAGCCCGAATGCCTCCAGCCGTTTGCGAATCGCCGGTACAGAGATTTTGCCACCACTACTGAGCACCTCGGCGTTGACCAGTACCAGGGGCAGTTGTGCATCGGGCGGCAGTGGCGGGCAAGCTGGATCGAACAGATCGACCAACTGCTTCAGATTGTTGACAGGCCCACAGCACGATTGGCGAAGTTGAATGTGGGTTACATCAAAGAAACCCCTGAAATCCGCTGTCAGCGCCTCAACCGCTGCGCTGTTCACCGAATAGTAAATCCAGCGCGCATCGAACGGATCGCGTTCGGCGGTCACCAAACCCGACTGGCACAACACATTCATGTGGTGCGAGATCAAATTGGGTGCCAGCCCCAAGGCATCACTTAGTTCGCAGTTGCATTGAACACCCTGCATCAACGTGTGGAGAATCAGCAGGCGCTTTGGCTCTGCCAGCACTTTGAGCCGGTCAGACAGTGCCTGTAAATCGACTGTCGGAGGACTCACAGTGGTCATCAAGCTGACCTCTCCAAAAGATACTTCAACGTTGGTTGAACTACATCGCCCCTGCCTTCAACTGTCAACATGATTTTCATCATGCTCAGATATTGACAAACTACAGTAGAATTATATTCAATGAAAGGAATATGATCATCACATGGAAGCAGAAAAACAAACGCAACTGACCGCGCTTTTTAAGGCACTGGCGCATCCGGCGCGTCTGGCTATCCTGGACGTGTTACGAAACGGTGAGGAGTGTGTCTGCCACATCGAGAACCGTCTGGGCTATCGGCAGGCCTATATCTCGCAGCAGCTTGCTGTACTTCGTGATGCCGGGCTGATCCAGGACGAACGCGATGGATGGAATGTCTACTATCGGGTCGTCCGTCCAGAGGTATTCGCCCTGATAGATGTGGCCCGAACGATGGTCGGTCTTCCCATAACTCATCGCTCCTCAACTGCACGAGGCGCTGATTGCCCATGCCCCAAATGCTCTTCGACAGCGAAGAAGGTGTAGTTTGTCACTATTCTTCCTCGTGCAGGACATGCAAAATAACGAATGTTTTCGCGGGTCCTTAGGCTGCTGGTAGCGAAGGGCAGCCTAGGTATGGGTACAGGGCTACTGACCCTGTCGAAAGGTATCTGTGATGCTCAACGTGAAGGTACTCGGTGCGGGTTGTCCCAACTGCAAACGGTTGGAGGCGACTGTACAAAAAGTGGCCGCCAAACATGGTTTGCCTGTCGAAATTGAAAAGGTGACCGATTTTGAAGAAATCATGAAGTGGCCGATCATGGCAACACCGGGCTTAGTCGTCAACGACAAGTTGGTTTCTGCCGGGCGTATTCCGAGCGAGTCAGAGATCGCGGCCTGGCTTACCGCTTGAAGTCGAAGGGCGTCCAGGCCGCCCTTTTTTAGCGCGCATCATATTCAAGAAACTGAATTCGATTAATTCTAAGGGGTATTGTCATGAGCAGGTTGCTCCATCCATCGATTGCTTCACCACAACGCTCGGACTTAAGAAGCGTCTTCATCCTGGGATTATCAGCAGTAGTCTGGTTCGTTGCCTATAATGCTATTCAACCACTAGCCAACTGGCTCACTTACGACCTGTTCAGACTACCGGCAGGCTCTCATCTTGGCGAATCCGTCGCGTTTTTCCTCTACGATGTACCGAAAATCCTCCTGCTGCTGAGTGGCATGATCTTCCTGATCACAGTTGTCCGCTCGTTCTTCAGTCCAGAACAGACTCGCGCCTTCCTGGGCGGGAAACGTGAAGGGGTAGGCAACGTGATGGCGGCGGCGCTTGGCGTCGTAACGCCCTTCTGCTCGTGTTCGGCTGTGCCACTGTTTATTGGTTTCGTTGAATCGGGTATTCCGCTAGGGGTGACCTTCTCCTTCCTGGTGGCTGCGCCCCTGATTAACGAAGTGGCCCTGGTCATGCTCTTCGGCCTGTTTGGTTGGAAAGTGGCTGCGCTCTATGTGCTCTCCGGACTGATCATCGCTGTGCTGGCCGGGGTCGTGATTGGACGGCTTAAGCTGGAACGCTACGTCGCCGACTTTGTATGGCAGATCAAAACAGGACATGGCGGGGGCGTGGATGGTAAACCAACCTGGACACAGCGCTTTGAGATGGCCTGGCAGTCCACCCGCGAGATCGTGGGCAAAGTCTGGTTGTACGTAGTCATCGGGATTGCCGTGGGGGCGGGCATTCACGGCTATGTGCCAGAAAGCGCCCTGGTCGCCATCATGGGGAAGAATGCCTGGTGGTCAGTACCTGCGGCTGTTTTGCTCGGTGTCCCATTGTACTCGAATGCGGCGGGCATTATGCCCGTCGTCAGTGCGCTGATGGAGAAGGGGGCCTCGCTGGGCACGGTACTCGCCTTTATGATGGCCGTCGTCGGTCTGAGTCTGCCGGAGATGATCATCCTGCGCCGGGTTTTGAGACCCCAGTTGATTGCCATCTTCATCGGTATCTTGACCGTCGCCATCATCGCCACCGGTTACCTGTTCAACCTGGTGATGTGAGGCACTAAGGCCATTCCAGCAAAATAAACCGCCCTTAAAGCTTATTGACAACAAACTCGTTTTCTGATAACGTTATCAGAAAACAATATCAGATAACGATTTTAGAGCATTACATTATGCCCAAGAAAAAGGCCAGAACGCCGAGTCAGGGAGTCACCATCGCGGATGTAGCGAATGCAGCCAAGGTGTCCGTCCCGACTGTGTCGCGCATTCTCAACAACAAAGAATATGTGGCAGATGAAACGCGTGACCGCGTTAATCAAGCGATCAAGAAACTCGGTTACGTTCCCCATATTCAGGCGCGTCGTCTACGTGGCGGCGAGAGTCGCACGCTGGCCTTGCACTATCCAGTGGAGTCGCCCCACTTGTTGAGTGGCGTGGTTGAAACGCCATATATTACCGGCGCTGCCGCTGCTGCCGCTGCCCAAGAGTACTACCTGAACTTCCTCATCTCTCAGCTCACTCCTGATGCGCTGCTGAATATGTATCGGAGCAATCAAGTGGATGGGATGATTCTCCTGCAGGTCAGCCTGGATGACTGGCGGGTGAATCTCTTGCGTGAGCACGACTACCCCTTCGTGATGATTGGTCGCTGCCGCGATCTGGACAATCTGACGTTTATCGATCTCGACTTCGAAAATGCGATGCTGTCGGCGTTTGATTACTTGGTAACACTGGGCCATCAGGAAATTGGTTTTCTCACTTATCCACAAAGCTGGCGCGCCTCCGGTCTTGGCCCGGCAGTTCGCTCGCTGGAAGGGTATGACCACGCGCTGCACAAGTATGGACTTAAAGCCCATTACCGGGAGATTGGGCTGGGGGAGGTCGAAGAGGGCTTCACCGCTACCTTGGATCTTCTGGAGGAAAATCCGCGACTGACTGCAATTGTTACGACCAGCCATTTCACCGCTGCTGGAAGCATCAAGGCTTTAACCCGGCAAGGGTATCGCGTCCCCGAAGATCGCTCGGTCATGGCTATCGCATTTGGTGGCATAGCGAAGGGGATTACCCCTTCGCTGACCGCGCTTGAATGGTCGCCACATGACGTGAGCTTCCAGGCGACCCAGATGATGATTGACCGACTCAAACAGGATGATCTGCCTGCTCAACAGATTCTCGTCGCACCGGAATTGGTGATTCGGGAGAGTACAAAAGCGGTTCTTTAACCGGTTCGCTGCTTCGGTGGAGCAGTTGTTTGTCCGGTCCAACCAGCGGTTCTAGAGAAAGGGGTAAGAATGCGCTTTACCTGATACGGTTTGTGTTGGCTGTTGCCGGCTGTCCATCGTTTAGGATTTGTACGTGCAGAAATTTCGGTAGGAGGTCTGACATGAAAAAGTTTATTCTCATTGCCGTATTAGTAATGACCATTGCCGGGCTGGGCAGCGGGGTACCCACCCAGGCGCAGGCAAAGGTCACCTTGACCTATCTCGTCAGCCAGGGCTGGGTCTTCGACGCCGAACAGGCGCTCGGCAAGAAGTTCGAGGAAAAAACGGGAATCGCCGTCGATTACCAGGTTGTCCCGGCAGATCAATACTTCAACGTGCTGAAGACCAAATTGAACTCCGGGGAAGGCCCGGACATCTTCGGCGGGCAGAGCGGGGTCACCGACCTGAAACTTCAGTACAATGTCGAGAAAAACGCGGTTGACCTGTCGGCAGAACCCTGGGCCAAGCTGGAAGACCCCCTGGTCGCTGCCCAATCGACGGTCAACGGCAAACTTTACGGACTGACGCTTTGGGCGACGACCGCAACAACCTGGGTGGTCAACTACAACAAGACCATTTTCCAGAAGTACAACCTGAGTGAGCCCAAGAACTATGCAGATTTCAAAACCCTGTGCCAGAAGTTGCTTGACAATGGAATTCAGCCGATCTTTGAACCGATCTCGGACGGCTGGCACCACGTCCTGTGGTTCCCGGAGCTTGGCCCGCGCTACGAGGAAGTCACCCCCGGCCTGGCCGATGCCCTGAACGCGAACAAGGCGAAGTTTGCCGACAACCCGACCATGCTCACCGTCCTGACGCAGCTCAAGGAGATGTACGACCTGGGGTTCTTTGGCAAGAACGCCCTGGCCGATGCTTACTCGGATGGTACGAAAGTCATGGCGAGTGGCAAGGCCGCCATGATGGTAGCGAACCTGACCTTCCCCCAACAGGTCGAACATGATTATCCAGACGTGAAGGCGGACACCTTCGGGCAGTTCTTGATGCCGCTGGCCGACAACCAGATACTGAACATCAATCCCGCTGGCCCGACCAAGTTCATCTACTCAGGTTCGCCGCACATTGCCGAGGCAAAGCAGTACTTCAACTTCCTCACGCAGCCCGACAATATGCAGTATCTCATCGACAATACCCCGACCATGCAGACCCTCCCGTTTCCCAACGTGAAGGCCAAGCTGCTGCCCAACCAGCAAGCCTTCCTTGATGCACACCCCAAGCGCGGCACGGTCTACCAGACGGCAGTCAATTATGTCAACCCCCAGTGGATAGACATCGGCAAGGACCTGACGGCCATGTTTACCGGGGCGATGCAACCGAAAGATGTGCTGGTCAGCATTGACAAACGCCGTGCGGACCTCGCGAAGGCCGCCAAGGACCCAGCCTGGCAGTGAGTGGTACGTTTCCAGAGTCGGTTACCGTGTAAGTTTTGAGGCAACCGGGATCGATCTCTCCAGGTTCCCCAACCTGCAGCCCGCAGTTTGGGGAACTGAATTCGTGAGCCAGGAGCGTTTGATGAAACTTCGCAGTCGCTACCCTTATTATTTTGTACTGGCTGCTCTTATTCTGTACGTTGTGTTTTTTATCATCCCCAGCCTGAGCGGGATTGCCTATGCATTTACCGACTGGAACGCCTATTCCGGCGAGGTCAATTTCGTCGGCCTGCAGAACTTCCAGACAATTTTGTCCCCCGGTGAAAACTACCTGAGTTACATCTCGAATACATTGGTCTTCACCGCCATCACCATCATCCTGAAGACGGTATTCGGGTTAGGGCTGGCGCTGCTGCTGAGTGAAGGAGTCAGACGGTTCGTCAATGCATACCGGGTGATGATCTACCTGCCCGCCGTGTTACCCACGCTGGTCGTCGCCCTGATCTTCAGATCGATTTTGAACCCGGCCACCGGGCTTCTGAACACCTTCTTGCGTGGCATTGGGCTGGATTCGGCAGCCAGACCCTGGCTGGTCGATCCGCATATCGCGCTCTATTCCGTGATCGGGGTCGATACCTGGAAAGGCGTTGGCTATATCATGGTCATCCTGCTGGCCGGTCTGCAGACGATTCCGAGAGAATATTACGAAGCCGCCGAGGTCGATGGCGCGAGTGCGTGGTCCCGATTCTGGCACATCACCCTGCCTTTGCTCATGCCCGCGATTGTGGTCGTCACCGTGCTGAATGTGCTGTACGGCTTGCGAGTCTTTGACATCGTATATGCTTTGACCAACGGCGGGCCAGGCTACGCGACCGAAGTGCTTTCTACCGCAATCTTCAAAGCCTTTTCGCAGGGGCAGTATGGCCTCGGCACCGCGGTTTCCAGCGTCCTGTTCGTCATTCTGCTGGTAGCCGGCTATTTTGTGATTCGCCTGCTGGAACGCGAGCCAGCCGGAGGGTAAAGCGAGTTTTCATGTTGTCCAAACAACTGAAGCGTGGTGCCGCTCACTCGCTAGCGATTATCGCTAGCCTGATCATGGTCATTCCGGTGTATCTGATCGCCATCAACGCCCTCAAATCGACGGCCCAGGCCAGCTCGATGGGCATCGATCTGCCAACTACCGTTCAACTGGACAACTTTGGCACGGTGATTGAGAAGGGGAAACTGGGCACGAGCTTTTTCAACAGCGTGCTGTATGCCTCAAGTGCCACTATCTTGGGTACATTCCTGGCCGCGATGGCCGCCTATGTGCTGTCACGCAACCGGACAAGGTTGAATCGTTTCTTGTATTTCTTTCTGATCATGGGGATTGCGCTGCCTATCAATTTCTTTACGCTGACGAAGATGATGCAGGTCACCCACCTGATCAACACCAAGCCGGGCATTATTATCCTCTACGCGGCGACCCAAATTCCCTTCGCGGTGTTTCTCATCTACGGTTTTGTCGATTCGATTCCCAGGGAGCTGGACGAGGCAGCGACCATCGATGGCTGCGGCCCGATCCAGCTTTTTGTTCAGGTCATCCTTCCGCTGCTCACGCCGGTCCTCGTCACGACGGGTATCCTGAGTTTCCTGGGCGTGTGGAACGATTTTCTGCTGCCGCTTTATTACCTGAACAACAGCGCCAACTGGCCGATGACGCTCGCCGTGTATAACTTCTTTGGGCAGTACCAGCAGAGTTGGAACCTCGTATCGGCCGACATCCTGCTTACAATTCTGCCGGTTGTGGTCGTCTATCTGGTCGGGCAGCGTTTCATTCTCTCTGGGTTAACAACCGGAGCAGTCAAAGGCTAAAACGCTACCTCTTAAACTATGGAGTTCAGCCTTGCAATATACTAAGCGTGGCGGTTTGGTGATTATTGAAACCTCGCATGGATTTCTATCACTGACGCCTTATTCAGACAACATCATTCGGGTGCGGTATGCACTAACTCCAGAATTCAGCGCCAAAGCAAGTCTGATGATTCAGCAGTCCCCCGATACGTCGATTGCTGTCGACGTGAGTGAAACATCGGAATCGCTCGTCGTCTCGATTCCCAAGCTGTCGATACGGATCAACAAACAGACAACCGCGTTCACCTATCTGGATAGTGTGGGCCGGATTCTGACGAAAGAACCGGATCGAGGGGGAAAAACGCTCGCGCCGGTTGCGGTTGTCAGATCTGTATTCGATGACACGGCGGAGGCGCAAATACGCAAGGATGCCGACGGTGTACACTCTTACGTCCCAAAGGCAAAGCAAGTCGTAGATCGTCAAGCCTTTCACACCAAACTTGAATTTGAATGGACGGAGGGCGAAGCATTATACGGTCTTGGCTCTCACGAAGAAGGCATGATGAATTTGCGGGGCCAGCACCAGTACTTGTATCAGCAAAACATGAAGGTGGTCATCCCGGTGCTGCTCTCGACGCGCGGCTACGGACTCCTGCTGGACAGCTACTCGCTGATGACCTTCCACGACGATGCTTTTGGCTCCTATCTCTGGACGGATATAGATGATGAATTGGACTACTACTTCATTTACGGCCCAGAGTTCGATCAGATCGTCCAGAGTATCCGTCAGCTCACGGGTAAGCCACCGATGCTTCCCCGATGGGCTTTCGGCTATATCCAGTCAAAAGAAAGGTACGTCTCACAATCTGAACTGATCGATGTAGTCAAGGAATACCGGAAACGGGGTCTGCCGCTCGACTGCATCGTCCAGGACTGGAAATCGTGGCCGCAAGACCTGTGGGGGCAAAAGACACTCGATCCGGAGCGCTTCCCCGACCCAAAGGCAATGATGGCTGAACTTCACCGGATGAATACGCGCCTGATGATCTCTATCTGGCCCAATATGAATCCGGGGGGTGACAATTGGCGCGAGATGCGCGATCAGGGGTGCCTGCTCGGCAACCAGGCAACCTACGATGCATTCCAGCAAAAGGCACGTGACCTTTACTGGAAACAAGCCAACGAGGGGCTGTTCGCTCATGGTATTGACGCCTGGTGGTGCGACTGCACCGAGCCGTTTCAGGCCGACTGGATGGGCGCAGTCAAACCCGAACCTGAAGAACGGGTGCGTATTAATACCGAAGAAGCGAAGCGGTACATGGACCCAGAATATATCAACGCTTATTCGCTGCTGCACTCGCAGGGGATCTACGAGGGGCAGCGCAGTGTTACTGAAGCCAAACGGGTTGTCAACCTGACCCGTTCCGCTTACATCGGGCAGCAGCGCTATTCCACGATCACCTGGTCGGGCGATGTTTCGGCAACCTGGGATACGCTGTGCAAGCAGATCGCCGATGGTCTGAATTTCTGTGCAACGGGCCTGCCCTACTGGACGACCGATATCGGTGCATTCTTCGTTAAAAACGACCCGAATCTCTGGTTCTGGAACGGTGACTTTGATCGCGGCGTCGAGGATATGGGGTATCGCGAATTGTTCGTGCGCTGGTTCCAGTACGGCACTTTCCTGCCGATGGTCCGTTCACACGGCACAGATACACCGCGTGAAATCTGGCGCTTTGGGGAACCTGGCGATCCCATGTATGAAGCGCTCGTCAAGTTTCTACGGCTTCGCTACCGGCTGGTGCCCTATATCTATTCGCTGGCAGGCCTGATCACACATCAGGGCTACACCTTGCTGCGCGCCTTACCCTTTGATTTCAGGGCTGATCCAGCCACCTATAATATTGCCGACCAGTTCATGTTTGGCCCGGCTTTTCTCGTGAATCCGGTAACACAGCCGATGTATTATACCGCCGGTTCGACGGCGCTTGAAGGCGTAACCAGGACGCGCCCGGTCTACTTGCCGCGTGGTGCGGATTGGTACGATTTTTGGACAGGCAAATACTACGCCGGCGGGCAGACGATCTGTGCCGATGCCGCCCTCGATACGATGCCGCTCTACATCCGTAGCGGTTCCATTGTGCCGCTTGGCCCGAATGTTCAGTATGCCGATGAACAGCCCAACGCCCCACTTGAACTACGCGTCTATCCTGGGCAGGCCGGCACTTTCACACTCTACGACGACGAGGGGGATAACTACAACTACGAGCAAGGACACTTCGCCATGATTCGCCTTTCCTGGGATGGGGCAACCCGGTGTCTCACACTCCATGCCCGCCAGGGGAGCTATCCGGGGATGCCAAGCTCGCGGGAGTTTCGGATCGTCATGGGTGACAGCCCTTACAATCAGGCCACGCCAGAAGCCTCTTCGGCCCGCACCGTGCTTTATGAAGGACGGGAGATCAGCATTAATTTGTGATCCGGTCAGCAAAACCCTGGGTGGAGTACGGTCAATGGCCTGCAAGGTTTAGCAATACAAGGTCGGTTGCCTGTTTTCGCAGAAAGGACAAAGTGACATGATGCAGTCGTGGTTCCCGGATGCCAAACTCGGCATTTTCATCCACTGGGGGATTTACGCGGTCGAGGGAACATCGGAATCGTGGGCGATTTTTAGCAAAGAACGTACCTATGACGCCTATATGAACCAGCGGCACGGCTTCACTGCTGCCAGGTATGATCCCCGTGCCTGGGCTGAACTTTTCCGACGGGCAGGCGCACGGTATGCCGTCTTGACGAGCAAACACCATGATGGAATGGCATTGTGGGATACCCACGTCAGTGACATGAGCGTCGTCAAACAAACCCCGGCAGGCCGCGATCTGATTGCACCCTATGTGCAGGCCATGCGCGAGGCTGGCTTGAAAGTCGGGCTGTACTTCTCGCACCTGGACTGGTCGCATCCCGACTATGCGCCGCTCCCCCCGGCAGAACGCACGAAGGACACCTTCCCCATGCCCTTGACTGACCACAGCCAGGACCCGTATCACAAATATTGGTCGGAATTGGGGCCGAATACGCCGGCCTGGCAGCGATTCCTGGCCTTTCGGGAAGCCCAGCTGCGCGAACTGTGCATGAACTATGGACAGATCGACATTTTGTGGTTCGACGGCGAATGGACACCCGATGACGATGACTGGTGGCAAATGCCCGCGCTGCGGGAAAAGCTCCAGGCCTGGCAGCCCAACGTCATCTTCAACAGTCGGATGCGCGGATGTGGCGATTTCAAAACGCCAGAGCAGGGCATACCCATCGAACGGCCTGAAGGCGTCTGGGAGTTCAACACGACGATCAACGATTCGTGGGGATACAAACCGAGCGACAAGAACTATAAATCCGTGCCGCAGTTAGTCCGCATGTTCGCGGAATGTATCGGCATGGGCGGCAATATGCTGCTGGACGTGGGGCCGATGGCCGATGGCACGATTCCCCCGGAGCAGATAGAACGGCTGGAAGGGCTGGGCGCGTGGATCAGCCGTCACGCCGAAGCTGTGTATGGGACACAGGCGGGACTCCCCCTGGGTTATCACTACGGGGCCAGCACGCTGTCCAAAGATCAGCAGACACTCTATCTAATCTGCTTTGATCGGCCCAACGGACAGGTCGCCGTCAAGGGCATTCGGAACGACCTTAAAGCAATTTCCATTCAGGGAGAACCGCTGACGTATCGAAGACTGGGCGGCGCGCCCTGGATAAACCTGCCCGGCGTACTGTGGATTGATGTGCCAGAATCGGCGCTTGATCCCATAGCCACTGTGATCAAAATCGAGTTGGCCGGCCCTCTTGATTTGTTTACCGGTAAGGCTTTTGTTTGAGTTGATAAATCGCTGCTTACGATCGTGGGAGCGCCATGCAGAAGCAAACGATTAGCGCAGTTCATTACGAACCGAGACCTGGGGGTCTTTGGAGCCGTATGCTGCGCCGTCGTGGGTCAAGGACGCCAAACTCGGCATCTTTATCTATTGGGGCATCTATTCTGTTCCAGCTTTCGCCAACGAGTTCCCATCCGCCCGCCCTTTTCCTCTCGCTGCCAGGTCTGAGCCTATCCCAGTTTCTTTTGTTTGTCGATGTGCGTTGCGACTGACCCACTTGGCATCTTGCCAAGGCCACTGAAGGACTATTCTGAGTAGTCCAATTCCAGAAGGTTTGATAGCCGTGCTGATCACAAGCTTGCAGCACGGTGGCACATGCATCAGGGCGTGATAGCGGTCTTCACAAGCCACAAGCCAAGACAGACGTCGCAGAGTGGTCATAAGGACTTTCAGCGTTTCAACCATCCAAATTTCTGCAAGGTAGATGGTGTCAAAAGTGGAGTCCCGTGCCACAGCTCGTGTCTGACGCACAACATAATCGACCAGCACACGACCGGGCAGGATGCGGTTGAGTACACCGATGCAGTGTAGCCCGGCAGGGTAATCCGGGCTAAAGGTTAGCGGCTCAGGAGAGATTTCAATCAACTGATATCCCACCCCGCTGTAGATGACCCCTATCAAGATCTATAATATGCGTCAACCCAGGTTGATGGCAACCATCTGATGACCCGCAATTAGCGGGACGGTAAACTCAATTCGATTTCCCTTTCCCTGGTAGTTGAGTGCCTGTCCGTTCGGCACACAGCTGATTGCCTTCACAGGTTGACCTACACGAAGCCCAATCTTGAGGTTATAAAGCGGGATAACATCTTCAATCACATCAAAGTCCTGCCCGCGCCGTTCCGGAATGTAATGGAGCAAATGCAGCACCCAACGATTTTGCGTTGCTTGCTCGTTGAGCGTCACAATTAAGCTACTTGGCCCGTCATGCTGAACCAGGGGATCGGGCAGCAAGAGGCGCAGGGCATTCAAGACGAGCTTCTTGCACCAGCGCGGCGCATTCTGGTTGTACTGGGTAAAGACGGGATGCGCAAAGTAGATTGCCTGGCCCTTCCGCACGATAGCCGGGCCACCCACCTCGTGAGACGAGGGCGTCTGCCGATGTGAGCAGAAATGCCGGAAATTGCGGTCAAAATAGGATTTGACCTTGTTCGCCAGCACTTTGGTTCCGGTTACTGTCTCTACGTCCAGGCCCCGGATGTACATGACGTGCTCAGTGCGGGGAAGTCCCTGGCCGACTTCATCGCCGGGCAGCAGATATTCGGCATAATCATTTGTCTCGAAGACGCGGCCCCTGACCAACCTGCCCTGCACATCACGAGGGCCGTCCCCCCGCAATTTGACGCCCATCGACTGAAGACTAAAGCCTGTTTTCGCCGGGTTCAGGCCTGATTCAAAGGAAGCCAGAAGTGCGCCACCTGCCGCCAGATACCCGTCGACCTTCGCCGCAAACTCGTGGCTAAAGGGAATGTTGTCTGGGGCGATGAGCACTCTGTAACGTGAAAAATCGCTTTGTGAGTCGATGATGTCGAACTGCTGCGCCCCTTCCTCCAACATCCGTGTAGCGCCCATCAGCGCGGGAGGAAGCGCACCGATCTTTGCGCCGTAAAACTCCTCCGGCGTCAGGACGCCAATATCGGTCAGGGCCTTCGTGCCCACGCACCAGGGTTCTTTTTTCTCTACTTCCGAATAGACCTGGCCGATGAGATCGTATACGTGAGGATCAATCTTTCCGTCGGGGTGAAGCTGGTCGCCGATCATGCATTTTGCGCCATGTGCAAGCATTCGATCACATTCGTAGCGCAACGCCTCCACGTTCTTAAATGAATGAAAATCACCCCATGTGGTATGAAACTTGCCGGTTTGGCCCAGGTAGTCCAGACCCAGGTTGCGCACATAGCGCACGGTGATCGGGAAGTGGAGATAACCCCATCCGCCGCTTGGCAGGGTTTCCAGTTCCCAGTGGGTATAATCGGCAGTGACCGCCCGATGGCGCGTGCCAATGTGCCCGATATTGTAGAAGATCGAACACTCCGTATTGAACCCACGCACAAATGCGGTCATGTCGTGGGTGAATTGATTGACGACCTCCAACCCGTGCTGACGGCGCGCGGCTGCGTCCGATGGGTCCAACCCTTTGGCTTCCATCTGTGCGCGTGTCCAGCGAGAGGAATCATCTACTGGCGCAACAATGTCAAAGAAAAAGCCGTCTACAGGCAGCGTCTCCAGTATTTCCTGGACATGGGCTTTCAGGAAATCGGCATAGGGCGAATTGAGTGCCAGGAAACGTGTGAAGCCGGCTTCATAGGGCGGTGTCCCTTCAAGACGGCCATCGGGTTCGACAACGCGCCACTCTGGATGCTGTTCCGCCGTGAACACGTCCCACTGAACCGCAACGTAGATCGGCACGCGGATGTTGCGGGCGTGGCAGGCTTCGATCTGTTCTTTCAGCAGATTTCGGGTGAGGTGAGGATGTCTGCGCTCCGGGAAGGCTTTGGTATCAAAGTACATCCAGCCGTGCACACACCGGGCGAAGCAGGTGATCGAGTTAACACGCGCTTTTTCCAATGTGGCCGCAAACTCGTCGGGATCAAAGGCAGCCCCAATAGCCGTAATGTGCTCACTGGTATGGAAATCCAGGTGAACCTGGCGAAAACGCAATTCAAGCGATGGCATAGCTTCTTCCTGCAATTAATTCCCGGCGAGCACAACGCCATTCTGTTGAATGGTGACCAGAGTTACTGTCTATTAGTCAAACACGACGGCGACTTTGCCGCTCTTGCCACTTGCCATGAGCGAATAGGCTTCACCGGCTTGATCGAGCGTGAATCGGTGCGTCACCAATGCCTCTGGATGGATATCCCAGCGGACGATCCGCTCAACCAGGTCTTCCATTAGCCAGATACTGGTCACCCACGAGCCATAGATCGTCTTTTGATCGTGGATAATGTCTCGACTGGGTTGGAAGCTCACCACGCCGCCTTCACCGATGAACAGAATCTTTCCCCATTTGCGAGTAGCCTGGATGGCGGTCAGGCGCGCACTGTCGTTGGCGCTGGCATCAACGGCTTTTTCAACCCCCTTACCGCCTGTCAGCGCAAGAACTTGTGCCACATTGTCGGGGCCAGCTTTTAGCACATGATCGGCCAGCCCCAATTCTTGCGCCAGGGTCAGGCGTTCATCGACCACGTCAATGCCGATGAGCTTGTTTGCGCCCATCGCTTTGGAAAGCATCAGCGCAGCCAACCCGACGGGACCGAGACCCGTTACCAGCACAGCATCGTTCCCGGAAATGGCGATGCGCTCCAGCCCTTCGTAGACGGTACCAAAGCCGCAGGCGACCTGTGCGCCGTCCAGGTAACTTAACTCGTCCGGCAACAGCACCAGGTCCTTTTCCTCCGCAAGAATATAGGGGGCCATGCCTCCGTTGCGCTGCCAACCATAAGCGGCCCGGTAGCGGCTGGTACAACTGATCATGTAGCCGCGCCGACAGTCATTACACACACCGCAGCCCGAAATGTGGTAAACGATGACACGATCCCCTTTCTTAAATCGCCTCAGACCAGGCCCTTCCGCGACAATTTGCCCGGAGGGTTCGTGCCCGGCGATGACACCCTGATACCCCTCTGGCCCTTTACCGAGGTGTTCGCGGTAAATGGCCCGAATGTCGCTGCCGCAAATCGTCGATGCTTTCGTTTGAATGAGCACTTCGCCGTGGCCTGGCTCCGGTATTGGAAATTCCTTGTAGTCAACGGTGCTGTTCCCTGGCAGAACAGCGCCTTTCATTGTGTTTTTCACTGTGTGATCTCCCCGTGAATATCCCATAAATCTTCCCAGGACTGGTTTTCCTTCCACAGAAAAACCTGCCCCTTGATGAGACGACAGTTTTTGTCGATGCCCTTGATCTCCATCATTTCCGAGTCAGTCAGTGGTGCTGAGATGGCTGCGTGCAGATTGCTCTCGATCTGCTCACGCTTGACCGAAAAGGGTATTGGAATGTGCCCATGCTGGACGGCCCATGCCACACACACATAAGCTGGATGGACGTTCAGCCGCTGTGCGATCCGAACGATGACCGGGTCTTCAATATCCACGCTGTCGCCTTCGGTTCTGTCCCGGTCCGGGCGGCGCGGCGAGCCAATTGGCGCATAGCCAATTGGCACGATGCCGTTATCAACCACATACTGGAACAATTCCGGCTGCTGGAAATGCGGATGCAGTTCCATCTCGTTGCAGGCGGGTTTGATGCGGGCATCGCGCAAGAGCAGCTTCAGCTTGGGAATCGTCATATTCGAGGTTCCGATGTGGCGTACCAGTCCCCTATCCACGAGCAATTCAAGCTGCCGCCATGTCTTCATAAAGTTCTCGTGAATGTAGGGTTTGGCGTTCGGATCGCGCGAGGTTACGTCCACCTTTGGCGCATGATAGTTCGGGAACGGCCAGTGAATGAGATACAAGTCCAGGTAGTCGAGCTGTAGGTCGCGCAGCGAGTTCTCGAAGGCAGGGATGACGTCGGCTTCGGCGTGTTTGTCGTTCCAGAGCTTGGACGTGATCCACAGGTCTTCGCGTTTGATGCCACCGGCCAAAGCATCGCGCAGGACTGGGCCGATCAGGTGCTCATTGCCGTACACCGCCGCACAATCAATATGCCGGTAGCCCACAGAAATGGCTATTTGCACGGCTTCGGCAATCTTCTCACCCGAAAAGCGATCCGACCCGAAAGTCCCCAGGCCGATGGTCGGAATTTTGGCCCCCGTATACGCAGTTCGATAGGGTACCTTCGCCGCATCGAGGCTTCCCCTGGCTGGCGCGGACGTGCCGCTGATTGGTTGTTCCGTCATTGGTGTTCCTTTTGATAAGCGTGGTGCAAGCAGTTGACCGGATGGCAAATGGCCGGATGACAAATAGGCGATCTTGCCTGATCATGTCCACACAATCTGACCATCTGAAAGGCCAAGCAACAACCGCGATTCCGGTGCAAACCCGTGAGGCGCAACTGCTGCGGTGTAGCCCACACCAGGGCCTCTGGTATGATCCCGCTTCGACCAGGTTTGACCGCCATCGTGTGAAAGCCAGAGCGTATCGCCCAACACCGCCAACATTTCTGGCGCAGCTGGGAAGCCAGGTGACAGCAGGATGGTGTTGATTGCTTCACCATCCAGCGTGCGCTGCCAGGTCTGTCCGCGATCCTGGGAGTAAAAAAGACCACTAGACTCTGTGCCAGCGAACAGGACTCCGTCATGCGCGAAGCGCGGCGATAATGCCAGGCTGAGTACCGGGGCATGTTCGTCGGAAAAGTCAGTTTCTTGCCAGGCCCGCCCACCATTTCTGCTGCAAAAGATGCCTGATTCCACACCCACGTACACAGTTCTATCGTGTGCAAATGCGGGTGAAAGCGCGATACTTAAAACCCTCAAGTCAAAGAGGCCAATATTCCAGGCCTGCCAGGTTGCCCCACGGTCATCGGAGCGGAATATGCCATCTTCCAGCGTTGCGGCCAGTACCACGCCGTCAACTTCAAAATTGGGCGACACGGCCAAGACCGACACAACCGGTGCAGGCGATGATAGAGCGACCAGTTCCCAACGATTTCCCCCATCGTTAGAACGCAGGATACCACCGTGGACAGCGGCGAAAACCGTTCCATCGGAGCGAAAGCCGGGCGAAACCACGACGGCGGTCACGGGCAGCCCATCACTGACCCCAGGAATATCCTCAATTTTCTGCCAGCGTTCTCCGCCATTGTCAGTGCGCCAAAGTCCAGAATGTCGCGCAGCAAAACACAGTCCATCGTGCGCGAAATCCTGGGTGGCCGCCAGAGCATATACCGTGTCCTGATTCACGCCGTGTGACATAAAGCGTTTTGAGCCTTCACGGGTTAATCGAAGTCGCAGGTCTGCGGTGGTGTACCAGTACATCAACGGTGAGGGCCAGTGCAGCGCTGGCGACTGCTTCCTGAACAGCAGTCATCACCACGCTGGCCGAGTCAATGATCCCTGCACCCGCCATGTCCACGATTTGGCCGCGACGCACGTCAAAGCCAGTCCCAACCTTCTCAATCTGGCGAAGGATCGGCTCGGCCTCGTAGCCTGCATTCTCGATGATCGCCCGCGCAGGTTCTTCCAGACCCCGGCTCAGACCCCGATAAGCCATTCGCTCATCGGGGTCTTCAGCGCATTCGGCCATGCGCCTGAGCACCGGGCGGCAGGACAGTAGTGCCGCGCCGCCACCGGGCAGATTGCCCCTGACGAGTGCGCCACGAAGCACGGTGGCAGTGCGTTCAGCGCTGTCTCTGCGGGCCTTGCCTTCCAGATCGGTGCTGCCGCCAACGTGGAGAATGGCCGCTCCGCCCATCAGCTTGCCAATGCGCTCTCGGAGTTTCTTGCGCATGTCGAGGTCGTCGGTGCGGTCAAAGGCCCGGCGCAACGCCGAGACGTGCTGGCGCAACACGTGCGCAGGCCCTTGGCCCCCGACAATCCCGAAATATTCCGAGTTCGCCCAGATGCGCCGCGCTCCACCCAGGTCAGTCAGTTGCGCTGTATCTACGGTATCGCCAATTGCCTGGCGGAAGACTCGCCCACCGCTCAATATCCCCAGATCATCAAGCATAGCGGCCTGCTCCTGAAGATCATCGGGGGCCTTGACCGCAATCGCCTGGAAAGGCCGAGGGTCTTTGTTGATTGACACCAATACTCCGACAAGTCTTTCTGAGATGTTCCGTGCGACGATTGCCAGCGCTTTTTTCTGTGCGGCGTAGGCCAGAGCAATCAGACGGACTAGCTGCTCAGGTTCGTCCAGGTCAAGGTCGCTGACGAATACGGCCACATCTGTCAATTCAATGTGGCGTTGGCCGCCAGCAAACAACACTGGCGAGTGAATTCCGCCCTTGTAATAGGTTCCCTCCACAAACTCCCATTCGATCTCGCGGCTGCGACCTGAACGGAATTCTACCGACCCGTGCTCACGGAGTGTGTCGAAAATCTCCCCCAAGCTAGTAGCCAGCGGCGCGTCATGGCAGATCGACAAAGCAAGCTGGGTAATACAGTCTTGACCGCCAAGGGGAACCGCAGTCTGTGTCAACTGGTCGAGAATGACCCGCAAGCCTTTTTCCAGGAAATGACGCAGCCGCATTGGGTTTGCCCCGGCAGCAATATAACGCAGGCCCTCGTTGTAGACAGCCTGGAAGAGCACCGCTGCCGTTGCCGTGCCATCGCCGGCTTCTTGCTCCTGCTTCCATAGCACCTGACGAAGCAGCATCGCGCCCATGTCGGCGTCCTTGTCGGGCAACTCGATGATTCGCCGCGCAATTACTGCCTCGAACAAAAGAAACTAAAGATAACACTGTTGCTGCTGAAAACAGCTCAAAATGATGTGCGTTTTGTGACGAAGCCGTTCAACAGCCAAGCGTAATTGAGCACGAAGTTGGG
>Ga0070741_10007788_pt1 | contig 21937 bp, 18 predicted proteins | sample Coa_R1_4_FD_66440 | JGI IMG/M metagenome (GOLD analysis project Ga0070741, IMG submission 66440) | Surface soil microbial communities from Centralia Pennsylvania, which are recovering from an underground coalmine fire - Coalmine... | ecosystem: Environmental > Terrestrial > Soil > Unclassified ... | reverse complement strand
ATCCGGCTCGTTCAAGACCCGGCAGCCACCTGCCATTGAGTCGACTGGCTATGTTGTGAAAACGCTGGAGGCGGCGTTGTGGGCGTTTCATGGGACCAGCACGTTTGAGGACGGATGTCTCCGAGCCGTGAATCTTGGCGGCGACGCCGATACCTGCGGCGCCGTGTACGGGCAGTTGGCGGGCGCATTTTATGGAGAACGGGGAATTCCGCAGCGCTGGCGGAAGCTTCTGGCGCACCGCGCACTCATCGAATCGCTGGCGGAAAAGCTCTATCAATTGTCGCTAGAGTTGCAGGTTAGAAATTAGTCTGCCGGCATGGGCGCGGTGCCCACGGCGGTGTGCGGAGGCTTGGAGGCGAGTTCCGGCTGCGTGGGCAACTCCACCCACTTACGGACTTCGGGCAGCGCCGCACGCATGGCGGCCTCGCCTACCCGGATCAGATCATCGGCACGCTTGAAATCGTCATAGGCGTATCCCGCAACATCGGGCTCAATGACGATGTCGGCCGCGCTGCGCCACAGGCACGACATCGCGTCCTGCGCAATGGCAAAGGATTGTCCGATGACATCGAACAGGTGGCGGGGAGCCCCTCCATTCGCCCACATGCCCTTCAGATGAACGGCAATGACGCGCTCTGCGCCCATTTCCCGCAAGGGTCGCGACGGCACCGGGTGCGAGAGCATGCCATCGACAAGATAACGTCCGCGAATCTGCACCGGAAGAAACATTCCGGGATAGGCACAGCTGGCACGCACCGGATCGATCACCGAGCCCGAGTGGAACACCACACCTTCGCCTGAGTTGAAATCGGTAGCGGTGACACCCAGCGGGATGCGCAACTCTTCAAACGTCTTGCACTTCAGGGTGCGCGTCAGGAATGAAATCATGCGGTCATTCGAGGCAAAACCGCAGCGGGAAAGAGTCCAGCGGGCGAAAGATGTGAAGCGGGTGTTGTGCGCGAGTTCGTGCATCTCGTCGAGCGTGAGGCCACTGCAGTAACACGCGCCGATGAGCGCTCCCACGCTCGTGCCGGTCATGACGCGAACCGGAATGCCCTCTTCTTCCAGAACTTTGAGAACGCCAATATGAGCAATGCCACGCGCGAAACCACCGCCGAGCGCGACTCCGATGGAAGGAACTCGACCAGTGCTGGAAGGAGCGGGCTTGCGGGAGAATTCTCGCCCGAAGGCTTGCACGGACCGAATAATCTTCCCCAAACCGCTCACGGCGAACCCCACATCTCCAGCTTTTTAGGCTGGGGGTGCTGAACCCTTACTTGAGATATAAGATGCCATAATGGCCGACAAGGCTGTAGAGCACCAATGGGCCATGATGCAAGAAGCTGCAAGCCCAGGTAATGGTTACCGTGCTCCCTGCAGAAAGGTGACGGAGTCCCTGTATTCCTGCTAACTTGCGGACAGTATGGTGCGGGAGATTTCAGCCGGGGGCGTGGCCGTCCGAAAACAGGATGGGGCCTGGTCGATGGCGGCTATCGAGTTACCGGCGGATGCGATGGCGAGGACTGAGGCCCGAAAGCCCGGCGCCCGGCGCAAGAATAAGCCCGTCATCTGCCTGCCCAAGGGGCTGGTCGATCCCGGCGAGAACGCGCTTCAGGCAGCGCTGCGGGAAGTCTGGGAAGAAACCGGCATCACCGCCGAGCCCATCACCAAACTGGCAGACATCAAGTACGTCTACGTGCGCTCGTGGGGAGACCGGGAAAGGGTCTTCAAAATCGTGAGCTTCTACCTGCTCCGCTATAAGTCAGGAACTATCGATGACATTGCGGACGAGATGCGGGTCGAGGTCGCACGCGCCGTGTGGATTCCCCTGGAAGAGGCCCCAAAGATGCTGGCCTACAGTGGGGAAAAAATGATGGCGCGTAAAGCGCTGGAATACCTTAAAGCCAATCCGGAGGTGTAGCAGGTTTCAGAATAGACCTCCTGCAGAGGGCGACATGGTGCGCACAATCACAGCACCGGGACACGGGTTCCGAGTGTGATTGCAGCCCTAGATAAATCCATCGCAAAGCGATTACCATTGCCCAGTTCAGATGAGTTCGACCGGGAATCGTCCCGAATGCCATCTTCCAACACTCTATTCCACTGATTTGTTCGGTGCTTTTGATCATGTTTCCCAGGTAGCTTGAACAATTCATGATGAGGCCTGATATGAAGCGCATTAATAAAGTCGCCATTCTGGGCGCCGGCACAATGGGTGCCCGCATTGCCGCGCACTTCGCCAACGCCAGCGTCCCCAGTTACCTGTTCGATATTGTCCCTCCGGACGCTGATGGACCGGCACGGAATAAGATCGCCGCGGCTGGGCTGGAAGCCGCCAGGAAATCCAAGCCGGCGGCCTTTATGGAGCCTTCGCTGGCGCGCTTTGTCACCGTCGGAAATTTCGAGGATGACATCAAGAAACTCGCCGATGTCGACTGGATCATCGAAGCGGTAGTGGAGAATCTCGAGATCAAGCGCGCCCTGCTGAAAAAAGTGGAGGCGGTGCGCAAGCCGGGAACCATCGTCACCACCAACACCAGCGGACTGCCGGTGGGCAAGATTGCTGAAGGATTCTCCGACGAATTCCGCTGGGCGTGGTTCGGCACGCACTTCTTCAATCCGCCGCGTTATATGCGATTGCTGGAGATCATTCCCACGCCTGAGACGGACCGCGCGGCGATTGACGCCATTGCTCATTTCTGCGATGTGCGCCTGGGCAAGGGTGTGGTGATCGCCAAGGACACTCCAAACTTCATTGGAAACCGCATCGGCACATTTTCCGTGCTCAACGTCATGCGCCTGATGCAGGAGATGGGACTGTCGATCGAAGAGGTGGATGCGCTGACCGGGCAGGCGCTAGGATGGCCGAAGTCGGCGACTTTCCGGACGATCGACCTGGTCGGACTCGACATTCTGGGCCATGTCGTCGGGAACATGACAAAAAATGTCCACGACGAGCGCAGCGACCTGAAGTTGCCGGAATTTTTTAACAAGATGCTGGAGCATAAATGGCTGGGCGATAAGACAAAAGGCGGCTTTTACAAGAAGGGGAAGAGCGACGGAAAGGAAGAAGAACGCCTGGCGCTCGACTGGAAGACCCTGGAGTATCATCCGCGCCAGAAGCCGAAGTTCGCGGCACTGGATATGGCCAAGAATATCGAGGATACCGGGACCCGGGTTCGAACTTTGCTCGGGCTGGATGGCAGCGGGCCGCAAAAGGGCGACAAGGCGGGAGCGTTCCTGTGGACGGCGCTCTGCGATCTCTGGACGTACTCGGCGAACCGCGTGCCGGAGATCTCGGATTCCGTGGTCGAGATCGATCGCGCCATGAAGATGGGCTTCAACTGGGAGCTTGGGCCGTTCGAGCTTTGGGACGCCGCGGGGGTTCCGGCGACCGTGGAGCGCATGAAGAAAGAAAGTAAGCCGGTGCCCGCGAACGTCGAGAGGCTGCTCTCCTCAGGACAAAAATCCTGGTACATTGACGACCCTAAGTCACCGGCTGGGAAGAAGTACTGGGAGATTGGAACCGAAAGCTGGGAACCCGTGCAGGTACCGGCGGGAGTTTGGTCGGTCACGGTTGCCAAGAAAGCCAACGGCGTGGTGAAAAAGAACTCTGGTGCTTCGCTGGTGGATCTGGGCGACGGAGTGGCTTGCATCGAGTTTCACAGCAAGATGAACTCGCTGGGGGCGGACATCATCAGCCTGATCACGCAGGCTCTGAAGGCGGGCGGGCCGGGAGACGGTTTTGACGCGTTCGTCATCACTAACGATGCTCCGAATTTCTCTGTCGGCGCCAACCTGATGTTGCTGCTGATGAGCGTGCAGGAAGAGGAGTGGGACGAGGTCGACATGGTCATCCGGCAGTTCCAGGGGATGACGCAGGCGATCAAGTTCTCGCCCAAGCCCGTGGTGTCGGCTCCCTTTGGACTCTGCTTGGGCGGAGGCACGGAAATTTCTTTGCACGCTGCCGCCAGGCAGCCCCATGCCGAGCTTTACACCGGACTGGTCGAAATTGGAGTCGGTTTACTACCCGGCGGCGGCGGCTGCAAAGAGATGCTGTTGCGTGCGGTAGACAGCGCCGCAGCTTCCCGCGGGAAAGTTTCCGGGGAAGCTCTGGCCGGATCGGTCGAAATGATGGAGGCCATGAAAAAAGCATTCGAGACCATCGCCACGGCGAAGGTCGCGACTTCAGCTCACGAGGCGCGTGGCTTGGGATTTCTGAATGACTCCGACCGCATCACCATGAATCGCGAACGCCTGGTCACCGACGCCAAGAACCGTGCCCTCGAACTGGTGCGCGCTGGATATGAGCCCCCGATGCCTCGCACCGACATTCCGGCGCCTGGAGAGAGCCTGCTGGCCGCGCTCAAAATGGGGATTCATCTCATGCGGCAGGGCGAGTACATCACCGACTACGAAGTGAAGCTTGGCGGCAAGATCGCTGAGGTGCTTTGCGGAGGGCATTTGACCCCGGGAACGCCGGTCAGCGAGCAGTACATCCTCGACCTGGAGCGCGAGGGATTCAAATCGCTGTGCGGGGAGAAGAAAACGCAGGAGAGAATTCAGTTCACGCTGAAGACGGGGAAGACGCTGCGGAACTGAATTCCGCAACTGCCTCGACAGCGGGAAAGGGAGCCACTTCATCGAATCATGCGCAATTCCATAACAAGGCTCGCATTCGCAGTAATACTATTCGGCTCGATTCTGACGTGGGCTCAGAAAGATGTTCCGCCCGCGAAGGAGTCTGCCCCCGATGTGCCGGATGCCATCGCTGTTCCTGCGGGACTCGACCCGGTGCTGTTCGTGCATGCCAAGGGCTCGCAGATTTACAAATGCACCCTGGGAGCGTCGGGCAGGTACGATTGGACGCTGCAAGGTCCGGAAGCGGAGCTTAAGGACCGCAAGGATAAGGTCATCGGCCAGCATTCCGGCGGACTGGCCTGGAAATTGAAGGACGGCAGCGAAGTCACGGGAAAACCGGCGGCCCAGGTGGACTCCCTGGATTCGGAGTCGATTCCGTGGCTGCTGATCGACGTGCAGAGTAATTCCAACAAAGGCGCGCTGGCGAATGTTACCCGGATTCAACGCGTGCACACGCATGGCGGGAAGCCCGGCAACCAGGCTTGCGATGAGGCGCACAAGGACGCAGAAACCAGGAGCGAATTCACCGCGGACTATTACTTTTTCGCGCCAGCGAAGTGATTCCTGATGCTGGCGCCCAGGCGCTGACATCCAGCAAGAGTTATGAATGGGGAGAAATCATATGCGTGAAGTCATCATCGCTTCATCCGTTCGTACCCCGGTAGGACGAGCCTACAAAGGCACGCTGCGAGCTACTCGTCCCGATGAACTGGCGGCAGTGGCGATCCAGGGAGCGCTGGAACGCGTGCCGCAGCTCGATAAAAAAGAAATTGAAGACGTGATCCTGGGCTGCGCCATGCCCGAAGCCGAGCAGGGCATGAACGTGGCGCGCATCGCCTCGCTGCGAGCAGGACTGCCGGTCGAAGTCTCGGCTATGACGATCAACCGGTTCTGCTCCTCCGGCCTGCAGGCGATTGCCATGGCGGCCGAGCGCATTATGGCGGGCGGCGCGGAAGTCATCGTGGCCGGAGGCACGGAGTCGATGTCGATGATTCCCATGGGCGGCCACAAGATTTCCCCCAACCCATGGCTAGTTGACCACTATCCGGATGCATACCTTTCGATGGGACTCACGGCGGAGCGGCTGGCGCAGCGGTACGGCATCACCCGGCAAGCGGCCGACGAGTTCTCGCTCCTCAGCCATCAGAAGGCGATGGCGGCCATTCAGGCGGGGAAATTCGAGGACGAACTTGTGCCCGTGCCGGTGAGCTTCACCTCGCCGAACGGAGCCAAACCGAAGAAGCAGGACATCGTCTTCAAGATGGATGAAGGCCCGCGCGCGGATACTTCCCTGGACGCCCTGCACGCCCTGAAGCCGGCCTTCCACATGAAAGGCACGGTAACTGCGGGGAATTCTTCCCAGATGTCCGACGGCGCCGCCGCGGCGGTGGTCATGTCGGCGGAGCGGGCCCAAGCGCTCGGAATCAAGCCGCTGGCCCGTTATGTGGCCTTTGCCACCGCGGGCTACAAGCCGGAAGAGATGGGCCTGGGACCGGTTTATGCGATTCCGAAGGCGCTCAAGATAGCCGGGCTGAAGCTCTCCGACATTGACGTAATCGAGTTGAATGAGGCCTTCGCCGCCCAATCTCTGGCCGTGATCCAGGAAGGCGGCCTCGATCCGCACAAAGTCAATCCCAACGGCGGAGCTATTGCCTTGGGGCATCCACTGGGATGCACAGGCGCCAAGCTGACGGCCAGCGTGCTCCGGGAACTGAAGCGGCGCAACGGGCGCTATGGCATGGTGACCATGTGCGTCGGCGGAGGGATGGGAGCGGCGGGGATCTTCGAGAATCTGTAGCGATAACTCGCTGAGGGCGAAGCATATGAACGCTCCTCCGTTCTTCCTGTGGCTCACGATTCACGTTCCCGCTCTGTTCATCGGGGCTATAATCTGCTGCAGGAGGACTGCGATGCATCTTTCCCGTCTTCTTCTCCCCGCCATCTTTCTCGCTTCGGTACCAGTTCTCGCCCAGGATCATTCCCGGGCGCGGGAAGGGCTCGGCGGTGACATTCGGCACACGCCGGATTTCCGCACCCCTCCGGCGGCCACCGACCGGGAACCTTGGAGAATCCTTCCCAAGGCTCACGAGGATGATGCGCAGGTCCTGAATTCGCAGAACCTCGGGCCCGACGGGATCGTGGTTTCTCCCGGCGAACGGCCGGGAGCGGCGGAGACTACCTGCTATACGATCCGTGCCTATGTGGTTGCTCGCGACAGCAAACATTCAGACTCCACCCATCCTGCGGGATATTCAACGTGCCATCCGGCCACCCGCTACCGGCTGAAGACAGCGGGGGGCGGAACAGCAATGCCACGCTGACCGAGCAGGCGTCATTGCCCGCCCTGCCTCGGCGGCTTCGCCTTACTATCATTCCCTGCCCTTCAGCATTAGAATTGCACTAACATTTGACCGCTAGCCTGCGCGGCTCAGCGGTCTCTTCATTAAGGGGACAATGATGGCGACGACCGTAGTTCCGAAGACCAGGATCGCCGGCGGCAGCTTCCTGCTGGAGACCAGACAGCCGGGAGAAGTTTTTACTCCGGAGGATTTCAGCGAACAGCACCGGATGATCGGGCAGACGACAGAAGAGTTTGCCGTGAATGAGATCCTGCCGAACGTCGAAAAAATCGAGCACAAGGATTTTTCCGTGACGCGCGACCTGCTGAAGAAAGCGGGGGAACTGGGGCTCAGTTCGGTGGAGATCCCGGAGGCGTATGGCGGACTGGAGATGGATAAGGTCACGGCCGCGGTGATCGCGGACCACATCGCCAAGTACGCGGGATTCGCCACGACGTGGGGCGGCCACACGGGAATCGGCACCCTGCCTATCGTTTATTTCGGAACGGAAGAACAGAAGAAGAAGTATTTGCCACGACTGGCTTCGGGTGAAATCGTAGGCGCTTATGCCTTGTCGGAATCGACCTCCGGATCTGACGCGATGAATTGCCGGACGCGCGCGGCGCTTTCTCCGGATGGCAAGCATTACATTCTGAACGGCGAGAAGATGTGGATTACCAACGCGGGCTTCGCCGACCTGTTTACGGTATTCGCGAAAATTGACGGCGAGAAATTTTCCGCCTTCCTGATCGAAAAGGATTTCCCGGGATTCTCGATCGGCGCGGAAGAGCACAAGATGGGGATTCGCGGCTCTTCGACCTGTCCTATCATCCTGAACGACTGCAAAGTACCGGTCGAGAACCTGCTGGGAGAAATCGGCAAGGGGCATCTCATCGCCTTCAACATTCTCAACATCGGGCGCTTCAAACTGGGCGCCATGTGCGTGGGCGGAGGCCGGGTTTCCCTGGAAAATGCGATCAGTTATGCCAAACAACGCAAGGCCTTCAACAAGGTCATCGCCGATTTCGGCCTGGTGAGGGAAAAGATCGCCAACATGGCGACGCTGCTTTATGTGGGTGAGTCGCTGGTATACCGAACCGTGGCCCTGATGGATGCGGCGCTCGGTGAAGTGGACAAGTCAGCCGCCGATTCCTCCCGGCAAGCGCTGAAGGCGATTGAGGAGTACGCCGTCGAGTGCTCGATTATCAAAGTCTGGGGCTCGGAGATGATCGATTACGTGGTCGACGAGACTCTGCAGATCTATGCGGGATATGGCTTCGTGGAGGAGTATCCGGCCGAGCGCGCTTATCGCGACGCCCGCATTAACCGCATCTTTGAAGGAACCAATGAGATCAACCGGCTGATCATTACCGGATTCCTGCTGAAACGGGCCATGAGCGGACAATTAGCGCTGATGCCGGCAATTAAGAAACTGATGGATGAGGTGCTGTCCGGCCCCTCGGCCGCGGAAGAGCTCGAGGGCCCGCTGGTCGAGGAACGCAGGCTCGTGGGGCAAGCCAAGAAGCTCGGGCTGTTTGCGGCGGGGGCGGCGACGCAGAAATACATGCAGGCGATTCAGGACCAGCAGGAGATTATGGGCGCAATCGCCGACATGACCATCGAAAGTTACGCTATGGAGACAGCGGTGCTGCGCGCCCAGAAGATTGCGGCCGCCAAAGGCGAGGCGGCCGCTGCATTGCCCATTGCCATGACACGCGTGTATCTGGCCCGGGCCATGGAAAAGATCGAATCCGCGGCGCGCAAGATCATTGCCGCCGTGGCTGACGGGGATATGTTGCGCACCCAACTTGCTATTCTGCGCCGCCTGGCGAAGTACGAGCCCTTCAATACAGTGGAACTGGGGCAGCAGATTGCGCAGCGCATGATCGAGCGGGGGAAGTTCACTCTGGCTTAAGATCTTCGCCACAGGCGACCCAGGGGATTCGCCTGCCTGTTTTCCATTCCTGCGGTCGGTTGGGGGTCCCGATGAAACAATGGATGGCTGAAATGCTGGTGATCGCTTTGGCGGGGTCAGGCGCCGCGCAGAGCAATCCATCTGCGCCGAAGGACGCCGCGACCTTCGACCCCGATGGAACGGCGCACATCACGCGTGTCGTGCCGGTGCCCACGACCGTCAGCAAAGAAGCCCAAGCCTGGCTGGAGTCGCTGAACCACGGCACTTCCGGCCCCGAAACACTGGCGGAGCGCCGGGCGCGGACTGACCAATGGAGGGCGAAAGACTCCGCGGAAGCGCGCAGGCTTTATCCCGTAAATGTGGAGGAGGCGACAACTGGCGGCGTTCGCACAGACATCATCACCCCGCTCTCCATGCCCGAGGCCAATCGTAATCGTGTCCTCATTAACTTGCATGGAGGAGGATTCAACTCTGATTCCGGGTCGCTGATTGAGGGCGTCCCGATTGCCCACCTGGCGAAGATCAGGGTTGTTTCCGTGTACTACCGGCTGGCTCCGGAGAATCCTTTTCCCGCGGCGGTGGACGACGTCGTTGCCGTTTACAGAGAGCTTCTGAAGACCTACCAGCCCCGCCGAATCGGCATCTTCGGCACATCCGCAGGCGCAATTCTAACCGCGGAAGTCACTGTACGCCTGAAGCAGTTGGGGCTTCCCCTGCCGGGGGCATTAGGAATCTTCTCGGCTCTGGCGGACTTCAGCCGGGTTGGAGATACGCGGCAACTGTTCACCTTGAACGGCTTTCCCGGGCCGCTGCAGCCCACCGACTCGAATCACCTGCCGGATGATCAATATGTGGGGAAGACGGATCGCCGAGATCCTGTTCTATCCCCGGTGTATGCCGATCTTCACGGGATGCCGCCCAGCCTGCTGGTGACCAGCACGCGGGATCTGCTGCTGAGCGATACCGTGATCTTTCATCGCGCGCTACTGCGCGCGGGAAACGAATCGCTGCTTGTCGTGTTCGAGGCCCTGCCACATGCGTTCTGGTATCACTTTCAGCTTCCCGAGACCGGGGAAGCTCTGGAACTGATGGCAAAGTTTCTGGACGAAAGAGTGAGCCAATAAAGCGCTATTGCGGAGCATCGCTCCCCGGCGGCAGCAGCATGTAGCTGACAAACGCCAGCCTCTTGCTGTCCGGAGACCACGATGGCACGTTAATGGTTCCCTGCCCTCCGAATAATTTCGCGAGCACGGTGATTTTCTTGTCTGCAAGCGACATCAGGCGCACCATCACATCTTTATTTTCGGGGTGGCCGCTCACGCTGGCCTCGTACGTCAGAAACACCATCCATTGGCCGTCGGGCGAAATGTGGGGAAACCAGTTGTTGAGATTATCGGAGAAGACCTGTTCCTGGTCGCTTCCGTCCGGCTTCATGCGCCAGATCTGCATGTGACCGGTACGCTCGGAATTGAAATAGATGTAGTTTCCGTCCGGCGAGTATTCCGGCCCGTCGTCCAGGCCCTTGGCGGTGGTCACTCGGGTCTCTTCGCCTCCCGCAGCCGGGATTGTGTAGATATCAAAATCTCCGTTGCGCTCGCCCACGAATGCCAGAGTCTTGCCGTCCGGCGACCAGCCGTGCCAGTAGGAAGGAGACTTCTCCGTGATCCGGCGCGGGTTGCCGCCGCCGAGGGGGACGACGTAGACCAGCGATTCCTGATCCCCCTGCGAATTGTCGCTGATCGCGAGTTGGGTGCCGTCGGGGGAGATGCCGTGATCATTGTTGCAGCGGTTGGCGAATCCGGTCTCGATCGGTACGGGCTTGTCGCTGTTCAACGGCAGGCGCACGATCCGGCCTTCGCGGTTGAAGAGGAACGCGCTGTCGTCGCGCGTCCAGTTGGGCGCTTCGAATTTTCCCTTGGCGATGTAGGCAACGCGGCGATCGGCGGAATCGATGGTAACGGTCTCAAGTGTGCTGTACAGGACGGGATCGTCTGCAGAAGGGGAGGGTTGGGTGAGCTGCACGTTGGAGAATATGGCCTGTTCCACCACGTCCTTGTCATGCGAGCAAACGCCCAAACCGACGTAGAACGTTCCTTGCAGCGGAATGCGCAGCCATCCGCCGGCGGGCTTGACCTCACCCTCGCTGCCCAGTGCCATGTACACGTAGTCTCCCCGCCGGGAAATGCGCAGCCGGGTCGGGGCAGACAGATTGGACTGGATTTCGCGCGTGGTCGCGCCCTTCTCATCGCGGTATTGCAGCGACGTGAGACCGCTGGCATGCAGGGCTATGTCGGCGTAGACCGAGTCGGCATCAAGACTCTGCCGCAGGATCACTACGGCCTTCTTGTGTTCATTGCCAGTTTTGGTCAGGAAACTGATGTCGGCCGCGAGCGTCACATCTCCAGAAACTTTCTTCCAGACAAATTGAAACGCGTCGGCAGCGAACCACATGTTCTCCCCGCTCCCGCTGACGGTATAACTGCGCTTCGCTCGGTCGTAAACGACCGAACCCGGGTGGAGGACAGTTCCGACGTCGACGTGATCTTCGAAAATGCCGAGCGAAGCCTTTGAGTCCTGGGCGCAACTTTCACGAACCCAAAGTACAATCCCGAGACTGAGAACCAGCATCGTCCATAAGAACGGGCCTCTATGCATGAGAACTCCTCTCCCTCGAAGACGTACGGCTGCAACCCGGCATTGTAACGGAGCCAAACCGATTCGAGCCGCAATCTTCGATACCAATGTTCGAGCAGTTCTGGTAAAACGTTGCGCATGACGACAAAGCTATTGGTGCCCGCCTTATTGTTGCTAATGCTGGTTGCGGCTGTCGGATCTTATGCGCAGCTCGCTTCCTCGCCCTCTGCGAATCTTGCTCTCACGCCCCCCATGGGTTGGAATTCCTGGAACAAGTTCCAGTGCAACGTCAGCGAAGACATGATCCGGGGAATGGCCGACGCGGTGGTCAAGTCAGGCATGAAAGATGCCGGGTACGTGTACGTGAATATCGATGATTGCTGGCAGGTGAGCCGGGATGCCAGCGGCAATATCGTGGTGGATCCCCAGCGCTTCCCGCACGGCATGAAAGCCGTGGGCGATTACATCCATTCGCTGGGGCTGAAGTTCGGCGTCTATTCCGACGCCGGGTCGAAGACCTGCGCGGGACGCCCGGGCGGACTCGGCCACGAATACCAGGACGCCATTCAATACGCGGCGTGGGGCGTAGATTACCTGAAATACGACTGGTGCCACACGACCACCCAGGATGCGAAGTCCTCTTACGCGAATATCCGCGCGGCTCTCGATGCCAGCGGCCGCCCGATTGTGCTGAGCATTTGCGAGTGGGGCACGGCCAAGCCCTGGCTTTGGGGCAAGGAAGTCGGCGGAAATCTGTGGCGCACTACGGGAGACATCAGCGATCGCTGGGCCGGGCACGAGAAATGGCCGGACGGCAGTTGCTGCTCCGACGGCATGATCGCGATTCTTGACCAGCAGGTCGGATTGCAGTCGTACGCGGGTCCGGGCCACTGGAATGATCCCGACATGCTGGAAGTCGGCAATGGCGGGATGAGCGATACCGAATACCGTTCGCACTTCAGCTTGTGGGCGATCCTGGCCGCCCCCCTGATTGCCGGGAACGACCTGCGCAGCATGCGACCGGAGATTCATGACATTCTGACTAACAAAGAAGTGATCGCCGTGGACCAGGATCCGCTTGGTCGGCAAGGCGAGCGGGTCGCGAAGAATGGCGACCTTGAGGTCTGGGCTAAGCAAATGAAAGACGGCAGCCGCGCGGTTGTGCTGTTCAACCGCTCCGGCGGCGAGCAGGAGATCACCGCCAACTGGACCGATCTCGGCTATCCCGGTAGCTTCAACGCGTCCGTTCGCGACTTATGGGAACACAAGGATCTGGGTAAATTCACCGGCAAGTTTTCAGCACGGGTGCCATCGCATGGCGTGGTGGTGGTCAGTGTAAAACCCTGACTATGAGAGCCTGAGGCTCGCAGGGCACGAAGTCAGGATGGTTTTCTTAGCGTTTCCATGACGCTTTGGATCAGTTCCTTGGCATCAGTCAGATTCTTCATGATGATTTGAATGTCCATGACCGGCTTACCGGGCCAGCGCTGGCTTTGGCAATAAACCCCGTGCTGGCCCACCAAGGCCATGGCATCGGTGATCATGTCCATGGTGACGGCCAGGCGCCCGCGGGGAATCCCCATCATGGTCTCGTAATGTTCCAGTTCTTCCTGCTTTTCCTCGAATACCGGCATGGTTCGATTGTAACCGCGAGGACGCGAGGAGCATAATTTGGGCGCTGACAAAATCCGCTGCAAAACGTCCATACCTTTTTGGTCAGTCAACTTACCTTTGGAGGAAAAATGCAGAAGAGAATCGCTCTCCTCACGCTTTTCACCTTGCTCATCACGGCCGCCAGTTTCGCGCAGATGGGGGGAAATCGTCCCAGTCCCGCCCAATCGGCAACTTGCGATCTGGGTTCCGGCAAAACGGTCAAGACTGATTATTCAAGCCCTCGCATGAAAGGGCGCAAGATCTATGGCGACCTGGTTCCCTACGGCAAGGTGTGGCGCACCGGAGCCAATGAAGCAACTACCTTCGTGCCCAGCGCCGACGTAACCGTGGGAGGCAAGAATGTCCCAGCGGGCAAGTACACCATCTTCACCATCCCGAATGCCGACAAGTGGACTCTGATCATCAATAAAAAAACCGGGGAGTGGGGAATCCCCTACAAGTACGAAAGCGACGAACTGGCTCGCGTGGACATGAAGGTCTCAAAGCTGCCCTCGCCGGTGGAGAATTTCAAGATCTCGTATGAAAAAAGCGGTAACGGATGCACGATGAATATCGACTGGGAAACCACCCGAGCGTCGGTGGACATCGCTGCCAAGTAGAAAGATCAGCGATCCGTTCCAGATTTCAGCTTGACGATTGTTGAATGAAGATCCCGCAAGTTGCTGGAAGGCGGCGATTTTCATTCAACAATCAAAAGCCGCCCACCGCCATCACCACCCGGCGTACAATTCTCCCATCAGGATTCCCCACGGGAGGTTGTTCCATGCCCGTCTACGATTATGTTTGCCTGGATTGTCACAAGTCCTTCGAAACAGTGCTCAGCCTTAACCAGCACGACAAAGCGAATCCCAAGTGCCCTCATTGCGGCAGTAAGAATGTAGAACAGGAAGCGGCTGCGTTTTTTGCGGTGACTTCCAAAAAGAGTTAGCGGCGTTCGCCGGCGAGTCGACTTACTTGCCAAAAGGTGCCGGACGAATGCGTCCGGCGCTACGTGTGCGCCCTTGGTGCGAGCTTGACTAGGGATGCGCCGGGCTTGCGTCCGGATTGCGGCTCCGGAGAGCGGCTGCCGCTGTCTGTGCCTCCGTGAGATCGGGAGAGAGCGTTAATGCCTGGTCGTAAGCCCGGAGCGCTTCCGCAGTTCGGCCCGTTTGAGCTAAGCAGCGTCCGAGCTCCAGAAAGCCCTGCGCGGTGGGCTGCGCTTCAAGCGAGCGCGAAAAGTCGCTGATGGCCTCATTCAAGTTCCCTTGCCGCTCTGCCAGAAGCCCCAGGCCGAGCCAGGCGTTGAACTGGGTGGGATTCCGTTCCAGCGACTGCTGAAAAGCTTCATAGGCTTTTCCCGGTTCGCCTACCGCGATTCGCACCGCGCCCAGGTTGGCATAGGTCAGAGCGAGCAAGCCGGGATCCGAGGTGAGGTTCACTGCGGCCTCGTATTGCTCCGCCGCCTCTCGCATGCGTCCGTGATTCTGATCGTAAGTGCCAAGGTTGCTGTGGCTCATGGGATCGCGCGGGTTGATGCGGGCGGCTGCCAAGAAGTGCGGATAGGCCTCCTCCTCTTTGTTCTCCAGGATCAGGGCTCCGCCCAGGTTGTCCTCGGCGACGAAGTTGTTTCCGGTCACGGCGAGCGTGTGCGTCCATAGCTCGTAGTTGCTCCGCCAGTAGCCAATCTGACGATGCGTGGTCAATGCCAGCGCGGCCAGGACCATGCTGGCTGCTAAGGCGGGCCAGAATCGCAGTCGGGTGTGGCGTGTGAAATCCGCGACTCCGAACGCAATCATCACGAATATGCCGATCAGCGGGATATAAGCATAGCGATCCGCCATGGCGGCCTCTCCCACCTGAACCAGGCCGATCACGGGAACCAGCGTGCCGAGAAACCACAGCCATCCTGTTAGCAGGTAGCGGCGGGAACGATGTTTCCAGACTGCCACGCTCACGAGCAGCAGGATTACGAGGGCGATCATCACTCGCCATAGCGAAAGCGAATCTCCGGGATGCGGATAAAGCGGGGCTAGCCGCGCCGGCCAAAGCATTTTCCAGAGATACATCCCATAGGCATGAATCGCATTGGCGAACCGAACCGGCAAGGAAAACTCCGCCACGCCGCGAACCGAACCGCCAGCCCGTTGCGCCTGAACGGTAATCACGGCGCTGGCTGCCGAAAGCGCAAACAGAGGAACTTTCTCGGCAACGAGCCGTGCCCAGGTCGCGGAAGATTCGTTCTTTGAGAGGAGGCGATCCAGAGGCCAGTAATCAAGCAGGAGCAACACGAAAGGGAGCGTGATCGCCATGGGCTTGGCAGCGAGACCCGCGGCGAATGCACCGAATACCACGAGATAGCGCTTCCAGCCCGGCTTCCGCGCGAACCACCCGTAAGCCCATAGCGCGAGCAGGAAGTAGAAGGTACACAAAACATTCTTGCGCTCGGCCACCCAGGCAACAGATTCCACGTTGATAGGGTGCAGGGCAAACAGCGCGGCTGCGAACAGGCTCGGCAGGGCACGCCCAGTGGCCCACAGCAGCAACAGGAACAGCAGAATTCCATTGACCGCATGCAGGAGGACGCTAGTGAAGTGGTGTCCCGCAGGATTCAGGCCGAACAGAGAACAGTCAATCGCGTGCGACATCCAGGTCAGGGGATGCCAGTTCGCCTGCTCGGTTGAGGTAAGCGCCCACCTGAAAGTCTCGCCCGTAAGGCCTTCCCGAACCCGGGGATTCTCGGTGATGTAACGGTCGTCATCGTAATTCACGAAGGGATGACGATTGACCGGATTGTAGAGCGCCAGGGTTCCGAGTGCGAGCAGAAGACAAGCCACAGCATTTCGCTTCTGAGAGGAAGCGAAGATGCCAGTAGTCTGCTGCGGAGGCACACTTTTAGTTGAGGCCGGCAATAGGAGGATTTAAACACAGAGGCGCACAGGAACACAGGGGAGGAAACAGAGTAGGCACGGAGACGACTGCCGATTTGAATTACTGAGATTTCTTCCCGCGATTACAAAGACAGATCAACGCCCCGATTACGCTCCCGGCTTCCACCGCAATACAGGCTTTCTCGCGGCCGCAGTCTCGTCTAACCGCGACACGCGGGTGGAATGGGGGGCATCGAGCACCATCTGCGGATCCTCTTCGACTTCTTCCGCAATCGACTTCATCGCCTCGATGAACAGTTCCATCTCCTCTTTCGACTCGCTCTCGGTCGGTTCGATCATGAGAGCGCCAGGAACGATCAGGGGAAACGCCGTAGTATAGGGATGGAATCCGTAATCGATCAGGCGCTTGGCGATGTCCATGGTGCGGACACCCTTTTTCGCCTGCACTTTGTCGCTGAAAACCACCTCGTGCATGCTGGGGGTGGAATATGGCAGGTCGTAAGTACCTTCCAGTCCCTTGCGGATGTAGTTGGCATTAAGGACGGCATCTTCGGTGGTCTGGCGGAGGCCGTCAGGGCCGTTAGCTTGAATGTACGCCAGTGCCCGGACGAACATTCCGAAGTTGCCGTAGAAGGCGCGGACCCGTCCGACCGAATGGGGACGGTCGTATTCAAAGCCGAGCGTGCCATCGCCTTTGGTGATCACGACCGGAGCCGGCAGAAATGGTTCGAGTTGCCTTTTGACAGCAACGGGACCGGAACCGGGGCCCCCACCGCCGTGCGGTGTGGAGAACGTCTTGTGCAGGTTCAGATGCATCACGTCCACGCCGAAATCTCCGGGACGCACCTTGCCCACCAGCGCGTTCATGTTCGCGCCATCCATGTACAACAATCCGCCCTTGGCATGCAAAATGGCGGCGATTTCATGAATCTGCTGCTCGAAAACGCCCAGCGTATTGGGATTCGTCAGCATCAGCGCGGCCACATCTTCGTTCATCTGGGCCGCAAGCGACGGCAGATCGACCATGCCGCGCGCATCGGATTTCAGGTTCTCGACCGCATAATTGACCATGGCGGCGGTCGCGGGATTGGTTCCATGCGCGGAGTCGGGAATGAGAATCTTCTTGCGCGCATTTCCCTTGGACTGGTGAAAGGCGCGGACCATGAGCAGCCCGGTCATCTCGCCATGGGCTCCGGCAGCGGGCTGCAACGTGATCGCATCCATCCCCGTGATTTCCGTCAGATTGTCGCTCAGCGTTTTGATGATCCGCAGAGCGCCTTGAGAAATCTTCTCCGGCTGGTAAGGATGCCCGTTGGCAATGCCTTCGACGCGCGCCACGGCTTCGTTGACCCGCGGGTTGTACTTCATGGTGCACGAGCCGAGAGGATACATGCCCAGGTCGATCGCGTAATTCCAGGTGGAGAGCCGGGTGAAGTGCCGGATGATCTCGATCTCGCTGACCTCCGGCATATTGCCCAGATCTTTTCTTTCGGCGGCGCCCAGTAATTTCCCCGCATCCACTTCGGGCACATCGAGCGGGGGAAGTTTCCAGGCAGCCTTGCCGGCCGATGACTTCTCGAAGATCAATCCCTCGTTCTGGTTCACGTGGCGCGTCGCCTTGCGAGTCATGTGCTTCATCGCGTCACCTCCTCCACTTCCTCTTTGGCGGAGCGAACCGAGCGCTCGCTTTCGGCGACCAGGCCGACCGCGGTATCGATGGCTGACCGGGGCGTCAGTTCGGTGCAGCACCAAAGCGCCGCGTTTCCAAGTTCGGGATAGAACTTCTTCAGGGGCAGACCCCCGACCATCTTGTGCCCCAGCAGGCGGCTATTGATCGCGTAAGGATCCTCACTGGTCTGGACTACAAATTCGTTGAATCGCGGAGATCCGGCGAACGGCACTTTGCCGTGTTTGGCGAACTGCACCACGGCATAGGCTGCCTTGGCAAGATTCTGCCGGGCCAGCTCTTTGAGCCCGACTTTCCCGTACACAGTCATGAATATGTTCACCATGAGCGCGACCAGAGCCTGGTTCGTACAAATATTGGAGGTCGCTTTTTCGCGACGGATGTGCTGTTCCCGGGTGGCGAGTGTCAGTACGAACCCTCGCTTGCCTTGTTTGTCTACCGTCTGACCCACGAGGCGGCCGGGCATTTGGCGGACATTCTTTTCCCGGGTAGCGATCACGCCGCAATAGGGCCCGCCGAATCCCAGGGGAACTCCGAAAGATTGCGCTTCCATGGCAATGATGTCGGCTGAGCGCGGGGGCTCGACAATTCCGAGTGAAACCGCTTCGGCAATCGAGACCACAAGCATCGCGCCGTATTTGTGGGCGACGGCCGCGATTGCCTCGACATCTTCCACAATCCCGAAAAAATTCGGCGATTGCACCAGCACGCAGGCGGTTTCGGGAGTGATGGATTTTTCCAGTTCACCCAGGCTCAACCGGCCATCGTCGCCATAGTTGGCAATGGAGAGCGGCATGCCCTGATGGGTGGCATAGGTCGCCAAAACCTCACGGTATTCCGGATGCAAGGTGCGCGCCACCACAACCGATCGCCGGCCGGTCAGGCGGACTGCCATCATCACCGCTTCCGCAGCCGCGGTCGATCCGTCGTACATGGAGGCGTTGGCCACTTCCATGCCGGTCAACTCGCAGATCATGCTTTGGAATTCGAAGATGGACTGCAGCGTGCCTTGCGAGATCTCCGCCTGGTAGGGGGTATAGGCGGTGAGGAATTCGCCTCGCGAGATCAGCGAGTCGATAATCACCGGGCGATAGTGAAAGTACGCTCCAGCCCCGAGGAAGCTGGTGTAGCCGTCGCCATTCTCGCGGGAGCGCTGGCGAAAAAAGTCCACGATCTCGGGCTCCGACATTTGGCGTGGAACATTCAAGTCACGGGTAAGCCGGTATTCGGCGGGAATGGGCGTAAACAGGTCGTCGACCGAACGCAAGCCGATGGCCTTAAGCATGGCTTCGCGGTCGGCAGGAGATTTAGGTAAATAGCGCATAGAAATTTATATAGATGTGGCTCGGGGTCATTCCGATTGCGGCGAAAGGTTGGCTTGAATCCAGTGCAATATTCATCAGAGAGAATAGGGTCCCTGCCAAAAAAAGCAGTGGACGCCGGTCCTTGGCTTCCGGTCATGCGCAGTGAAGGTGTGGGGACCGAATTCGGAGTTCCGCTTCAGTGTCCTGCCTCTTCCGCCACGAATTTCTCGTAGTCGGCTGCCGAGAGGAGCGCATCCAGTTCCCCCGGATTTTTCAGAGTCATCTTCACCATCCAGGAGCCGTGAGCATCGCGATTCACTTTTTCTGGAGCCGTGGCCAGTTCGCCATTGACCTCGGTCACCGTACCGGAGGCAGGCGCAAACAAATCGGATACGGCTTTGACCGATTCGACGGTGCCGAACGTCTTGCCGGCAGTGAGTTCCGCTCCCACTTTAGGCGTCTCCACGAAGACGATATCGCCCAACGACTGCTGGGCATAATCGGTGATGCCCACGGTAGCGGAATTGCCGTTTGCCTGAATCCACTCGTGCTCTCGGGTGTACTTACGATCGGTTGGGTACGGCATAAAAAGTTCTGGCTCCTGGGTCTGCTCAATCTTAACCGTTTATCCGGTTCAAACGCCGCAGGCGAGACGCCGCCGTCACAGCCTGCAAGATACCTCTACTTTTTGGCCCGCCGGTAAAATGGCGTCGGAACCACCACCGCTCCTACTCCCGTGCCGCGAACTTCCACCTGCAGGCGCGTGCCTGCGGCTGCAAGCTCTTTCGGGACGTAGGCCAGAGCGATGTTCTTTTTCAAAAACGGCGCCGGCGATCCGCTGGTCACGTATCCGATCTCCTTGCCCGCTGAGTCCAGAACTTTATAGCCGTCGCGGGCTATCCCACGCTCTGTCATTTCAAGGCCGACCAGCGCGCGCTTGACTCCAGAGAGCTTTGCCTTCTCAAGCGCTTCGCGGCCGATGAAGTCTGGTTTGTCCATCCGGCAGAAGCGGTCCAGCCCTGCTTCCCAGACGTTAATCGTATCGGAAATCTCATGCCCGTATAGGGGAAGCTTTCCCTCGAGGCGAAGCGTGTTGCGGGCGCCCAGACCACACGGGACGATGCCATATTCTTTTCCGGCAATCAGGATCTCATTCCACACGAAGGCGCTTGTGCCCTCGTCGGAGGGAACGTAGATCTCGAAACCGTCTTCGGCGGTATAGCCGGTGCGGCCCATGAGAATGTTCTCCAGCCCGCAGACCCTGCCGCGCGTCACCCAGTAAAACTTCACCGAGCTCAGATTCGCGTCCGTGAGCTTCTGCAGGACATCCACGGCTCTGGGCCCTTGAATCGCGATCTGGGTGAAGTCGTCCGACAGATTTTCGACGGCGCAGTCGAACTGGCGCGTGTTGTCCCGGACCCAGTTGAAGTCCTTTTCGCGGGTGCCGGCATTGATGACCAGCAGATACTCGTCCTGGCCGAGCCGGTGAACGATTACGTCGTCCACGAAAGTGCCTTGTGGATAGAGCAGGGCGGAATACTGTGCCTGCCCGACCTCCAGGCGCGACGCGTCGTTCATGGAGATGTGCTGGACGGCAGCCAGAGCTTGCGGGCCAGCCAGGCGAATGTCTCCCATGTGGCTGACATCAAAGATCCCCGCGCCCGTGCGCACGGCCATATGCTCGTTAATAATGCCGCCGCCGAGAGAGGCGGGATATTCCACAGGCATGTCCCAGCCATTGAACTCCACCATCTTCGCACCCATCTGGCGATGGACGGCGTTCAGGGCAGTCTTACGAATGGTGGGCGCCTCGACCGCGGACAAGATCAACCTCAAACGAGCAGTGGCTGGCTGCCAGGATGGTGTGACTGATTACGGTATCACGCAGTTTTTCGGCGGGTCAAACCTGGAAACTCGGCCACGGCACACAAAGGCGTGCGGGAGGGAAAGAGCAGCTTGCCCTGTGCTCGGGCCACTCGCCGTAAGGGGAAATTCTTACCGTCCGAATTGCACGGTGACCCGCGATCCGGCGGGGACGTGAGTGCCGGCCGGTGGAGACTGCTGGCGGGCCAGGCCGCTGCCGACGGCATCGAGTTGTAGACCGACATCCTGGGCGGCTTCGATGGCGCCGCGAAATGTCTTGCCGACGAACGAAGGCACTTCGATCCCGCCTTGCTCCACGTCGAGCACCACCGTGCCGCTGGCGGGCAGCTTTTCTTCCTGTCCGGTCACCGCCTTGGCCGGCTTTATCTCGGCTGCCGGAGATGAGGCTACGGGCTCGCGGACTGCCGCTTGCACCACGTTCCCGGCGCCGGCGCTGGTCGCCTGAGAAGGAGCGCGCGCGGGGTTCACCGGGTTGCGGGCATCGGCAGCCGCGGTATTTACTTCCGCGGTTTCCAGCGGCTCGCCGGGGTGATCGGGGGTATCGTCATCCAGGTCCTTGTCTTTCACTTTGGCTTGCGCCAGCAGCAACTGCCGCTCCGGAACCAATGGCAGATCGTGCGGCACGTGGAGGTATTCGAGGACCTGCTGGGCAACGCGATGAAAGACGGGAGCGGAAACCTGTCCGCCCTGGTGCGGACCAACGGCTGAGTCCAGAATCACTGCGACCACGATCTGCGGATTGTTGACGGGAGCAAAGCCGGCAAAGGTGGCGACGTATTTTGTTTTCGAGTACGCTCCGGTGGCGGGATCAACCTTCTGACCCGTGCCCGTCTTTCCCGCCGAAGAATAGCCTTCCAAAATGGCCTTGCGGCCGGTTCCCTCGAGCACGACTTTCTGCATCATGGCGCGCATCTGAGCCGCGGTGAAGGCGGAGATTACGCGGCGCGATTCGGCGGGATGGAAAGCCACGGTCTGCGCTCCCGCTTTCGGAG
>Ga0070741_10007787_pt1 | contig 21937 bp, 23 predicted proteins | sample Coa_R1_4_FD_66440 | JGI IMG/M metagenome (GOLD analysis project Ga0070741, IMG submission 66440) | Surface soil microbial communities from Centralia Pennsylvania, which are recovering from an underground coalmine fire - Coalmine... | ecosystem: Environmental > Terrestrial > Soil > Unclassified ... | reverse complement strand
CGCTCTCCGGGTGCGGCGGCCGGCACACTGCGGTGCCACGGCTCGCGCAGGCGGACGCAGCGCCGCTCGCAGCGCTCGCCGGCCGCATCGCGATCGAGCCTTCGTGCGCGCAGGCTCGCGACATCCGCACGCTGCACCGGCGCGCGATCGCCTTCGTCAACGAGCGCCGAGTACCGGCCGCACTGCAGGAGCCGTTTCTCTCCGGCTTCGCGGCACTCGCCGAGGAGTCGCCGCGCTGCGAGCCCGGTGCGCCCGCGCGGCCCCTGCCGCCCGGCCCGCCGCTCGCGACGCCGACCGCTGTGCAGCCGGTGCCGCACGCCACGCGCGTAGAGCGGGAGGCGCGGAACCTGCAGCGCTGGCTCGAGGCGTACTCCGCGAAGGGCTAGACGGCTTCGATCTCCGGCGCGTCGTCGGCCCCGAAGGTGATGCCCTCGCGGGCGAGCGCGACCTGCACGTCCTCCCGCGCCTTGAAGATGCGCCACTTCACAGTGGCGAGCGTCACCTCGAGCGAGTCGGCGATCTCGTTGTAGGAAAGGCCGACCACGTCGCGGAGCAGGAGCGCCATCTTCAGATCGACCGGCAGCGCGTCGATCGACCGCCAGAGCGCGTCGATCGCCTCGACCCGCTCGACCGGCTGGTCGACAACCTCGAGCGGCGGCGCATCATCGAGGTTGACCGAGGCGCCCGGCCTCCGCTCGCGCGCGCGCAGCTCGTCGAGGACGCGGTTCTTCGTCACCTGGAAGAGCCACGTCGTGAACTTGCAGCGGAGCGAGAACCGCGGCAGCCCCTGGAACACACGAAGGAACACCTCTTGCGTGAGGTCCTCCGCCAGCGCACGGTCGCCGTTCGTCAGGCGGAGCACATAGTTGTAGACCGGCACCTCGTACGTCCGCACCATGATCGCGAACGCACGCTCGTCCCCCCGTTGGGCTTTCCGCAGGATCGCCAGGTCCGGCTGTGGGAGCGACAAGGCCGGCGGAGTATAGCCCCGTTTTCGGCCGGAATCTCCCAGATTACGCAGCGTTTACGAGAGCTTCACCGGACATGCTCGAAGGCTTCGCGATCCCGAGCAGGGCGAGCACGGTCGGCGCGAGATCGGCCAGCTCTCCGCCGGGCCGCAGCGTCCCGTCGTGCAGCGTCGCGACGAGCGGCACCGGGCTCGTCGTGTGCGCCGTGTGCGGGCTCTTGCCGTCCTGCTCGAGCATGACCTCGGCGTTTCCATGGTCGGCGGTGACGAGGCACACGCCGCCGAGGTCGACCGTCCGCTCGACCACGCGTCCGAGGCAGCGGTCGGCGGTCTCCACGGCGCGCACGACCGCGGGAATCGACCCCGTGTGCCCGACCATGTCCGGGTTCGCGAAGTTGACGACGCAAAACCCAACGCCGTCGCCGAGACGGTTGACGACGAGGTCTGCGACTTCGTCGGCCGACATCTCCGGCTTCTCGTCGTAGCCTGCGACGTCGCGCGGGCTCGCGGCGAGAACGCGTTCCTCACCGGGCCACGGCTCCTCGCGGCCGCCGTTGAAGAAGTACGTGACGTGGGCGTACTTCTCTGTCTCGGCGGCGTGCAGCTGAGTCACGCCGTGCCGAGACAGCACCTGCGCGAGCGTGTCCTCGACCTCCTGCTCTTCGAACACGACCGGCGTCTCGAGCTCGGACGAGTAGCGGGTCATCGTCGTCACGTCGAAGCCGCCGTCGAGCAGCAGCTTCGTGAGCTGGCGCCCGCGGTCGGGGCGGAAGTTGAAGAAGATCGCTGTGTCGCCGTCCTCGAGCGAGGGCGCGCCGTCGACGACGATCGGCTCGATGAACTCGTCGGTGACGCCGGCGTCGTAGCTCTCCTGCACGGCTGCGATCACGTCGCCGGTCTCGCGTCCCTCGTGCTGGACGATCGCGTCGTAGGCGCGCTGCGTGCGGTCCCAGCGCTGGTCGCGGTCCATCGCCCAGTAGCGGCCCGTGACCGACGCGATCCGCTCTTGCGGCAGGAGCGCGAGGTCGCGCACGGCGCTCGTCGGCGAGACATCGCGCCCGTCCGTGAACGCGTGGATCCAGGTCTTCTCGGGAGCGAAGCGCAGCAGCGCCTGCAGGTGGTCGATGTGCGAGTGCACACCGCCGTGCGAGACGAGCCCGAGCAGGTGCACCCGCCGCCCGCGCTCGAACGCCGATCTCAAGACCTCGTTCTCGTAGAGCGAACCGTCCTCGATCGCGCGGTTCACCCGCATCAGGTCCTGGTACAGGCGGCGGCCCGACCCGATCGTCAGGTGGCCGACCTCGCTGTTTCCCATCTGCCCGGCCGGCAGACCGGCTGCCTCGCCCGACGCGGAGATCGTCGTGTGCGGGTACGCGCGCCACAACCGGTCGAAGACCGGCGTATCGGCGAGCTCGACGGCGTTGCCGGGTCCCGGCGGCGCGCAGCCGAAGCCGTCGAGGACGACGAGCGTTACGAGTGGATACGTGCCGCTGCCCGGCATATCGCTGCGAACGACTCGACCTCGAGCGACGCGCCGCCGACGAGCGCCCCGTCGACGGCCGGCTGCGCGAGCAGCTCCTCCGCGTTTTCCGGCTTGACGGACCCGCCGTAGAGCACCGGCACGTCGAGCAGCTCCTTGATCGTCTCGTGCGCATCCTGCGCCGTCTCCGGCGTCGCCGTCTTACCGGTGCCGATCGCCCAGACCGGCTCATAGGCGAGCACGAGATTCGGGTCGGGCTCGAACGCAGCGACCTGTTTGCGCAGTACGTCGTGGGTCGCGCCGCCGTCGCGCTCTTGCTCTGTCTCCCCCACGCACGCGATCACGTGCAGGCCCGCGTCCAGGCAGGCGTGCACGCGCCGCGCCACGACTTCGTCGGTGTCGCCGAACCACTGCCTGCGCTCGGAGTGCCCGGCGAGCGTGCCGTAGACGCCAAGCTCCTGCAGCATCGGTGCCGAGATCTCCCCGGTGAAGGCGCCCTCGGTGTCCCAGTGGCAGTTCTGTGCGAACACGCCGATCTCGGTGCCCGCGAGCGACTGCACCGCCGCAGCCAGCGAGACGAACGGCGGGCAGACGACGACGTCGACGTCGTCCGGCAGCTTCGCGTCACGCAGTGCACGGCAGAACGCGCCGGCCTCCTCCGGACCTTTGAACATCTTCCAGTTGCCTGCGATCAGCATTCGGGGATCGCCGCCACGCCGGGCAGGTCCTTACCCTCGAGCAGCTCGAGCGAAGCACCGCCGCCGGTCGAGATCCACGAGATGCTGTCCGCGACGCCCGCCTCGTGCACGGCACGCACCGAGTCGCCGCCGCCGACCACGCTGAAGCCGTCGCTTTCGGCGACGGCGCGCGCGACCGCAAACGTCCCCTCCGCGAACGCGGGCCACTCGAAGACGCCCATCGGCCCGTTCCAGAAGACGGTGCGCGCAGCGGCGACGCGCCGCGCGAAGTCTTCGCGTGTCTCAGGGCCGACGTCCAGCCCGAGCCAGCCGCCGGGCAGCTCGTCGAAGCTCGTGACCCGCGTTTCCGCGTCGGCGGCGAACGACGAGGCGGCCACCACGTCCGTAGGCAAGACGATGTCGAAGCCGAACGGGCTCTCGTCGCGCACGTCCTCCGCCATCTTCCCGCCGATCAGCACCTCGTCCGCCTTCGCGCCGAGGTTCTGCAGCACGGCGATCTTGTCGTCGACCTTCGCGCCGCCGGCGACGATCAGGAACGGACGCTCGACCTCGCCGAGCAGCCGCCCGAGGTTGCGCAGCTCGTCGAGCAGGAGCAGCCCGGCGTAGGCGGGCAGGAGCTCGGCGACGCCGACGGTCGACGAGTGCGCGCGATGCGCCGAGCCGAACGCGTCGTTCACGTAGACGTCGCAGCCCGCGGCGAGCTCGCGCGCGAACGCGGGATCGTTCTTCGTCTCGCCGGCGGCGAAGCGCGTGTTCTCGAGCACGCGCACACGATCGTCCCCAACGGCGTCGGCGACTGCACGGCGGACCGGCTCGATCGCATACCGGGCACGGTCCTCCGCGGTCTTCGGCCGGCCGAGATGCGAGCAGATGCGCACTTCCGTCGCGCCGCGTTCGAGTAGCAGCTCGATCGTCGGAAGCGACGCACGGATGCGCGTGTCGTCGGCGACACGGCCGTCCTCCAGCGGCACGTTCAGGTCGGAGCGGACGAGCACCGTCTTGCCGGCGACGTCGGCCGTCTCCACGGAGCGCGGCAGGTGCACTACAGAAGCTTCGTGATCAGGTCGACGAGCCGGCACGAGTAGCCCCACTCGTTGTCGTACCAGCCGAAGACCTTCGCCGACGCGCCCGTCGCCATCGTGAGCTCGCTGTCGAACGTGCACGACGCCGGCGAGTGAACGATGTCGCTCGAGACGAGCGGCGCAGTCGAGTAGTCGAGGTACGGCGCGAGCGGCCCGTTCGAGGCGGCCGCGTCGAACGCCTCGTTGATCGCCTCGACCGAAGCTCCCTGCCGAAGCTCGACGACGAGGTCGGTGACAGAGCCGGTCGGCACGGGTGCGCGCATCGACATGCCGTCGACCTTGCCCTTCAGGTGCGGCAGGACGAGGCCGATCGCCCGCGCCGCGCCCGTCGACGTCGGGATGAGGTTGAGCGCGGCGGCGCGCGCGCGCCGCGGATCCTTGTGCGGTCCGTCCTGCAGGTTCTGGTCCTGGGTGTAGGCGTGGATCGTCGTCATGAAGCCGCGCTCGACGCCGAAGGCGTCGTCGAGCACTTTCGCCATCGGCGCAACGCAGTTCGTCGTGCACGACGCGTTCGAGATGATCGAATGCCGCTCCGGGTCGTATGCGTCGTCGTTCACACCGAGCACGAGCGTGATGTCGGGGTCGGTCGCGGGCGCCGAGATGATCACCTTCTTCGCGCCGGCGTCGAGGTGTTTCTGCGCGCCGTCGCGGCTCGTGAAGAAGCCCGTCGACTCGATCACGACGTCGACTTCGAGGTCGCGCCACGGCATGTTCGCCGGGTCGCGCTCCGCGAGCCCCTTGAGCTCCCTGCGGCCGACCTTCAGCGACCCGCCCGATACCTCGACGTCGTCGGACAGCGTCCCGAGCAGCGTGTCGTACTTGAGGAGGTGCGCCATCGTCTCGACGTCGCCGAGATCGTTGAACGCGACGATCTCGAAGTCACCGCCGCGCTCCAGCGCAGCACGAAAGAAGTTGCGGCCGATCCGGCCGAATCCATTGATCCCCACGCGAGTCTTCGCCATGGCGAGGACTCTAACGAGGCGCTACGCCGCGATGCCGTAGATGTCCGCGAGCTTGCCGCGCAGGTAGCGCACGTACGGCTCGGGATCGATCTGCGGCGTGCCCGCAACGCGCTCGAGCGTCTCGGACGGCAGGTACTTGCGGCCGTGACGGTGGAGATGCTCGCGGAGCCAGTCGCGCAGCGGCCCGAACTCGCCCGCCTCGAACGAGTCGTAGATGTCGGGCACATCGGCCAGCACGCGCTCCCAGATCTGCGCCGAGATCAGGTTGCCGAGCGCATACGTCGGGAAGTAGCCGATCGAGCCGCCCGACCAGTGCACGTCCTGCAGGACGCCTTCCGTGTCGCTCGGCACCTCGATGCCGAGGTAGTCCCACATGCGCCGGTTCCACTCCTCCGGCAGCTGCTCGAGCGGGAACTCGTCGGCCAGCATCGCCTGCTCGAGCTCGAAACGCAGGATGATATGCAGGTTGTACGTCGCCTCGTCGGCTTCGACGCGGATGAGCGACGGCTCGGTGCGGTTCACCTCGCGGTACCACGACTCGGCGTCGTAGCCCTCGAGCGCGACGGGATGCAGCTTCTGCAGGCGCGGGAAGAACCGGCGCCAGAAGGGCAGGGACCGGCCGACCAGGTTCTCCCACATGCGGCTCTGCGACTCGTGCATGCCGAGCGACACGCCGCGTGCGAGGGGCGACCGCTCGAGTGACGGGTCGATCTGATGCTCGTACAGCCCATGGCCGAACTCGTGCATCGTCCCGAACAGGCCCTCGAGGCGGTCGGTGAAGTAACGGGTCGTGATGCGGATGTCCGTGATCCCGGTCCCCGAGGCGAACGGATGCACGGTCGGGTCGAGCCGCCAGGCGTCGTCGGTGAACCCGAACTCCCGCGCGACCTCGAGCTCGAACACCTTCTGGGGCTCGATCTCGAACGTCTTCGGCCGCTGCTCGTCGAGGCCGCGTGCTGCGACCTCCTTCACGAGCGGCGCTTGGTGCTCCTTCAGGTAGTCGAAGATGCGGCGCACCTCCGCCGTCTTCAGACCTCGCTCGAAGTCGTCGAGCACGATGTCGTACGGCTCGTCGCCCACGTCGAAGCAATCGATGTACTGCTTGCGCAGGTCGAGGTTCTTGCGCAGCACCGGCAGGAACGAGCCGAAGTCGTTTCGCTTCCTGGCGTCGACCCAGACCGGGTTCGCGAGCGACGCGGAGCGCGACATCTCGGCCCTCAGCTCGGCGGGGACCTTGCTCGCCTTCTCCCAGTCGCGGGCCGCCACCCGGATGAGGCTCGCCTCGAAGGAGTCGTAGTCCTGCTCCTCGCCCCAGCTCCGCAGGTCGTCGATCAGCGCGCCGACTTCGGCCGACGTGAACTTGAGGTGCGCAATGCGGCCGACCGTCGCAAGCTGCTCGGCGCGGATCGACGCGCCGCGGGGCGGCATCATCACCTGCTGGTCCCAGGCGAGGAGCGACATCGTCTTCCCGAGGTCGGAGATCTCGGCCAGGCGTCCGCGGAGCTCCTCGAACTTTGCCTGCGACATGGAAGAGAAATGTATATGGCGGGCCGGGGGGAGGCTCCGAGGACGACCCTCCCCCCGGCTCACCGGGACACGGCGATGGCGGTGGACGGGGTCTGTATCCGCCGCCTGCCGGGCCCCGGCTCCGCCAGGACTGAGTATGGGGATGCAGCCATTCAGCGCGCTAGAGCAGTTGCAAGCAAGGCGTCACTTGCTTTCAACAAGCCTCGTCACGGCTCGTAGGCGACGATGCGCGGCCGACTTGGAGAGCGGCGGACGGGCCTTCGCCGCGAGCTCGGCGGTCGTCGCCGAGGGATGCCGGAGCCGCAGCTCCGCGATCTCGACGAGGTCCGGCGGAAGCGCGTCGACGCCCAGCTCGCGGATTGCCGCGAGCTGTCGGTGGGCAGCCCGAGCTGCGCGCTCGAGATTCGCCTCGTCGGCGTTCGCGAGCCGATTCGCATCGGCGCGGATGGCGCCGAGCAGCGCGTGCTCCTCGAGCTCGAGCGCGGTGTCGCCGGCGCCGGCGGCCGCGACGACGGACGCGATCGCGTCGTGCCCCTTCGCATAGGCGACGGCATGCGTCCGCCGTTCGGCGACCGCGAGCGTCCCGCCCTCTCTCGCGGCCACGTCCGCGATGAACCGAGCACCGTCGAGCGACGACGCACGCAGCTCGAGATGGGCGTTGCGCGGGCCGGAAAGCGAGCCCGCGGCGAGCAGCGCGCCGCGCAGGTAGGCGCCCCGGCAGCACGAGCGGCCGACGACGCGCTTCGGCGGCAGCTCGCGCGGTGCGCCGCTCGCGGAGAGCACACCCGCTTCGCGCAGCACTCCGTGCGCGGCGTCGTCTACGGCGACGTGGAGCTCGTACCGGGTCTCCCGCTCGAAGGCGTGCCGGCGATAGGTGCGGATCTCCGACCGCGCCGCCTCGTCGCGCAGGAGCGCGAACGCGCGGCGCGCGACCGCGGAGCTGACGAGGTCGAGGTGGACTTCGACGTGTCCCTCCCGGAGGTGCCAGGCACCGGCGCCGTGAAAGAGCGCGGACAGCTCGGCGAGCCTGCAGCAGCGCCGGGCCGGCGCGATCTGCGCGAGCTCCTCGCGGAGGTCGTCCGACAGCGTCAGAGCTCCACTCCCTCGAGCCGGAGCAGGCGGCGCTTGTACTCGACGCCGAGGTCGCCCCACTGGCCGACACCGCCGACGCTGACGACCCGGTGCACGGGCAGGAACGGCGCGAGGTCGCAGCGGGCGCAAAAGGTTCCCGCGGCCCGGGCCGCGCGCCGCCGCCCCGCGAGCGCCGCGAGCTCGCCGTAGGTGACGATCTCTCCTCTCGGCACGGCGCGAAGCACCCGCGCGCACTCGCCGTGGAAGCCGTCGGGCAGCGCGAGCGCGACGTCGAAGAAGTCGTCGGGCGCACCGTCGAACCACGCGCTCAGGCGTCCCGCAAGGACATGCCCGGTGGCAGCCACCGGACCGGTCCGCCGCGGGCGGGGCAGCTCGCTGTGGAAGACGCGTCCCTGCTCGTCGAGCCAGACCTCCCCCACACCGAAGCCGTCCGCCTCGTAGAGGACCAGCGTCGGCTTCATGCGCGATGTTGTAGCTTCGCGCGCGTGTCTCGGGCGAACCTGCCGGCGCTCGGCTACGTCTACGTCGCGCTGGCGTTCGCCGCGTTTGCCGTCACGCCGGGGCACATCGAGCTTGCCTCTGCCCTCTACGCCCCCGCGCTCTTCGGCTACCTCTGGTTCATCGCGAGCCTGCGCTCGAAGCTCGTGCGCTTCGACCCGGACGGGTTCTATGCGAGCTCGGTCGTGCTCGGCGCCGCGGCCTACGCCGCACTCGAGGCGCGGACGCTCGTCAACTTCGACGACGGGATCATCGCTGCGCCGGCCTCCGCGTGCGCCGCGACCGTGATCGTCGCGTCCTCGGCCGCCGCCTGGCGTGCGCGGAAGATCCCGAGATGGTTCGGGCAGGCCGGGGTGGCCGGAGGGATCGCCGTCCTCGTCGTCGGAGTCGTGGAAGGCGCGACGAACTGGACGTTCTGGCGCCACGACATGCACGCGTCGTCGATCGGCTTCTGGATCTGGGTGGTCGTCACCGCGACGTACCTCCTGCGGCGCTAGCCCGTTCGAGCCACTCGTGGTAGAGGCGGATCTGCGTCTCTCGCACTTCTGCTTCCAGCTCCCGTACCGCCGCCAAGTCGCCTCCGCGCGGCAACCGCTCGACGACCGGCGCGAATCGCGCCGCCGCCAGCTCGATCATCTCGTCGAGCGGACGGTCGACCCGCAGGGCCGGCAGCCGCAGCTCGCGCGCTTCGCGCTCGAACACGCTCGCGATCTCCAGGTCGCGGGCGATCGCGTTCTCCCGCGCGCGGCGGCCGTCGGAGGTTCCCTGCATCGGCCCGCGGGCGCGAAGACGCGACTGCATATCGACCGGCACCGGCAGCAGAAAGAGCGCCTGGTCGGGCGCGCCGAGCACGGCGGAGACGGAGGTCGGGAAGAGCTGCGACCCTTCGACGATGCACGCCGGCTCGTCGGGCAGCGCGCGCAGGTCCTCGAGCACGAGCCGGAACCGGTGCCGCGAGTGGTTGACGAACCAGCCGAGCATCCGCTCGACGTCTGCCTGCACCCAGCGCTCGTCCATCGAGAGGGACGCGAACTCCGTGAGCGGCATCCGCTTCTTGTGGACCCAGGTGCGGGCGTCGACGTGGTACACCTGCAGCGCGAAGCGGTCGGCGAGCGCCGCGGCGATCGACGTCTTCCCGCTCGCCTGCGGCCCGCCGATCCACAGGGCGTGTGACGGGTCCACCGTCGTAATGTACGGCGCATGACGACCCATGCGATCTTCCGCTCCCCGCCCGCCCGCAACGAGCCGATCCACGACTACGCGCCGGGTTCACCCGAGCGCGAGCACCTGCAGCGCCGCCTCGACCGGATGCGCTCCGAGCGCATCGAGATACCGCTCGTGATCGGCGGCAAGGACGTGACGACCGGCGACTTGAAGCAGGCGGTCATGCCGCACGTGAAGGAGCACGTCCTTGCGGACGTGCACCAGGGCGGCCCTGAGCACGTGCAGCTCGCGGTCGACGCGGCCGCGGCGGCCTGGGAGGACTGGTCGCGGTGGGCCTGGGAAGATCGGGCGGCGGTGCTCCTACGTGCGGCGGAGCTCCTCGCCGGGCCGTGGCGCGACACGCTGAACGCCGCGACGATGCTCGGCCAGTCGAAGACGGCGCATCAGGCAGAGATCGATTCAGCGTGCGAGTCGATCGACTTCTTCCGCTTCAACGTCGAGTTCATGACGCGCCTCTACGCGGAGCAGCCGCAGTCCTCGCCGGGGATCTGGAACCGGTTGGAGTACCGGCCGCTCGAGGGGTTCGTCTTCGCTGTCTCGCCGTTCAACTTCACGGCGATCGCCGCCAACCTGACGACGTCGGCCGCGCTGATGGGGAACGTCGTCGTCTGGAAACCGGCCGGCACGGCGATGCTGTCCGCCTACTACCTGATGCGCCTGTTGCAGGAGGCCGGGCTGCCGGACGGCGTGATCAACCTCGTCTACGGCTCGGGTGCGACGATCGGGGACGCGGCGCTCGCGAGCCCGCACCTCGCGGGCATCCACTTCACCGGGTCGACGCCCGTCTTCAACGGCATGTGGCGCTCGGTCGCGTCGAACATGGAGCGCTACCGCAACTACCCGCGCATCGTCGGTGAGACGGGCGGCAAGGACTTCATCGTCGCGCATCCCTCTGCCGACGTGGACGCGCTCGCGACCGCGATCGTACGCGGCTCGTTCGAGTACCAGGGGCAGAAATGCTCGGCATCGTCCCGCGTGTACGCGCCGTCGAACCTCTGGCCCGCGCTCCGCGAGCGCCTGCAGGAGCAGGTCGCGACGATCCGCATGGGCGACGTGTCCGACTTCCGCAACTTCATGGGTGCGGTGATCGACAACTCATCGTTCAAGACGCAGGTCGCAGCGATCGACGAGGCGCGCGCGACCGAAGGCGCCGACATCGTCGTCGGCGGCGGCTACGACGACTCACAGGGCTTCTTCGTCGAGCCGACGGTGATCGAGACGCGCGACCCCGACTTCCGCACGATGCGCGAGGAGCTGTTCGGGCCGGTCGTCACGACGTATGTCTACGACGAGAAGAAGTGGACCGACACGCTTGGTTTGATCGACCGTTCGGCGCCCTACGGCTTGACCGGCGCGGTCTTCTCGGAGGACCGCGCAGCGATCGACGACGCCCGCGACAAACTCCGCTACGCGGCCGGCAACTTCTACGTCAACGACAAGCCGACGGGCGCCGTCGTCGGCCAGCAGCCGTTCGGAGGCGCGCGCGCCTCCGGCACGAACGACAAGGCCGGCTCGCTGTGGAACCTGATCCGCTGGGTCAGCCCGCGCTCGATCAAGGAGACGTTCATCCCGCCGACGGACTACCGCTACCCGTTCATGGACGACGGGGCGGACACCGCCGGCACCTGACAGTGAGTTCGCGAGGCGGCCGCGTGGACATGTGGCCCGCGCGGCCGCCCCACCGACCCCAAGCCTGAGTTGTCCGCAGGCCGCAGTAGGTCGGTCGATGCCGCCCCCCGGGCGGTGGGGGTGAGCCTGGAGGCGACGCCGACGGACGCACTCGACCACAAACGAGCCGCGCAGGTCAAGGCCAGAATTGGGCCTAGACGGTGAATACCCAGGCGACGGCGGTGCCGTGGGCCGCCGTCCGCGCGTAGGCGACGGCCACGTGTCTTCCCGCCGCGAGCGGCGCAGCCGGCGCGCCGTAGATCGTGCCGCGTTTCGGGTTCAAGCCACCGCCTTTCTCCTGCAGCTCTGTGCCGTCGACCCAGAGCGCCGACTCGACGAGTGGCGCGTTGCCGATCAGCTGCGCCGCGACCTGCGGCGTGGCGGCGACCTTCTGATTCGGCTTCGGCCCGAGGATGTCGACCTTGACGACGCCGCTTCGATCCGGCGTCCAGACGCCGCCGACGAGGTGCTCGGCCGACGCCTTGTGGCCCTGCAGCAAGACCGCCCAGCCGCCGCCCTTGTAGAGCACGTGCCCGGGACCCGGCGCCGGAGTCGCCCGTGTCGTCGTGACCTTCACGTCGACGTGCTTCGTCGCCCCGCACGCGGACGCGAGTAGCGCGAGGAAGACGAGCGGAAGCAGACGCCGCACGGGGCCCAGACTAGCGGCGCAGACGCAGCGCGACCGCCGCCCCGAGCAGCGCGGGCAACGCAAGCACAACCCCGGCGACGCGGATCCCGAAGGCACCGGCGAGCGCGCCGTCGGTGAGGCTCGCGACCGGTCGCAGCCCGAGGAACGCGATCGACCAGAGCGCCATGATCCGCCCGCGCTGCGACGGCGCGACTCCCAGGGCGAGCCGCGTCGTCGCCGACGTGTTCGAGCCGAGATAGCCGAACCCGGCGACCGCCAGCAGCAGGAAGCCGAGCGGCAGCCACGGCACGATCGAGAACCCGAGGATCCCGCCGCCGAGGAGGCCGAGCGTCGTTGCCATGCGCCGCCGCGACCCGGCCACGCGACCCGCGACGAGGAACGCCGCGGTGACCGCTCCGGTGCCGAAGCACGCGACGATCACCCCGGCCCACGTGTCGTGGTAGCCGAACGCCCGCGCGAACGCGGGGGACTCTGTGTTGACAGGGTCGGAGCCGAAGCCGGCGACCATCACGACGAGCAGCGCGAGCGCGAGCGACGGCGAGTCGCGGAGCAGCGTGAAGCTCTCGCGCAGGCGCGAGCGCTCTGCGCGCTCCTCCTCGCGCGGGCGCACGAGCAGCAGGCCGGCGACGAGCAGGAGGTACGAGCCGGAGTTGATCGCGAAGGCCCACGGGATGCCGAACGCGGCGATCACACCTGCCGCGCTCGCCGGCCCGAGCGCGCGGGCGAGGTTGAACGTCATCGAGTTGAGCGCGACTGCCTGCGGGACGTCCACCTCGTCGACGAGCGCCGCGATCAGCGACTGTTGCGCCGGCACCGACATCGCGCTCAGCACACCGAGCCCGGCCGAGAACCCGATCACGACCCACTCCGTCGCATCGCCCGCGAACGCGAGCGCTGCGAGCACGCCGGTGAGAGCCGTCGCACCGACCTGCGTCCCGAGCAGCAGCTTCCGGCGGTCGACACGGTCGGCGAGCCCACCTGCCCACGGCGACAGGACGAGTACCGGGACGAACTGGCTGAAGTTGAGCACGCCGAGCAGGAACGGCGAATGCGTCAGCCGGAAGACGAGGATCGACGCGGCGAGGTTCTGGAACCACGTCCCGCTCGCCGACGCCGCGTTCCCGACGAAATACGGCCCGAAGTTCCGCGAGCGGATCACCCGCCACGCAGCGCCGGGCCCGACCTTTGCTCCGGCGCCGGCAGAGCCGGTGCCTGCGCGGCTGCGCGGCTCCGTCAAGCCTACGCCGCGTTACTCCGCTTACGCACGACCGGTCCGGTGCAGCTGGGCGTAGATCTTGCGTGCGGTCTTGGCGGGCACCCCGGGCACGCCCTCGAGCTCCTCCTGCGTCGCCTCGACGACACGCTCGGCCGAGCCGAAGTGCTGCAGCAGGGCACGGCGGCGCGCCGGGCCGACGCCCTCGAGCTGGTCGAACATCGACCCGCGTGCCGCTGCGTTCCGCCGCTGGCGGTGGAACGTGATCGCGAAGCGGTGCGCCTCGTCGCGGATGCGCTGCAGGAGCTGCAGACCGGGCGACTCCGGCGGCAGCAGGATCGGCCCCGAGCGGTCGGGCACGAACACCTCTTCGATGCGCTTCGCGAGCGAGATGACGGCGACCCGCGGCAGCTCGAGCTCCTGGATCGCGGCGAGCGCCGCGGAGAGCTGCCCCTTCCCGCCGTCGATCACCACGAGGTTCGGCGTGGCCGCGAACGACTCGTTCCACTCCTCCGAGCCCGGGTCCGCCCCGAGTCGCGAGAAGCGGCGCGTGATCACCTCGCGCATCGCCGCGAAGTCGTCCTGGCCCTCGAGCCCGCGCACCGCGAACTTTCGGTAGTGCGACTTCTTCGCGACCGCGTCCTCGAACACGACCATCGAGCCCACGATCTCCTGGCCCTGGATGTTCGAGATGTCGAAGCACTCGATGCGAATCGGGAGCGACTCGAGGTTGAGGCGCTCGCGGAGCTCTTCGAGCGATTCGAGCCTGCGCGCGCGCTTTGTTTCGGCGACGAACGACTCCGACTCGAGCGCAAGCTGCGCGTTCTGCTGCGCGAGCTCTTGCAGCCTGCGCTTCTCGCCGCGCTCGGGCGCACGCACGGCGACGTGCGCGCCGCGGAGCTCCGAGAGAAACGCCTCGAGCGCGGCGGTGTCACCCGCGGCGCGCGGCACGAGGATCTGCGGCGGAATCGACGGCGCGGCGCCGTAGTACTCGAGACAGAAGCCTTCGAGCACCTCCCCCACCTCCTCGCCCGCCGCGTTCTCGAGGTGGAACGAGTAACGGTCGACCATCCGACCCTCGCGCAGCGGGAACACCTGCACCGCGGCGCGCTCCGGAGAGACGGCGATCCCGATCACGTCGACGGAGCCGCTCGAGGGGCGCTCGACCGCCTGCCGCTCCGAGAGCCGCTCGATCGCGCGCAGCCGGTTGCGATAGCGCGCGGCGTCCTCGAAGCGCTCCTCGACCGCCGCCTCGCGCATCGCTGCCTCGAGCCGGCGGCGGATCGGCTTGTCGTCGCCCGAGAGGAACTCGACGACCTGGTCGATCACCTCCCGGTAGTCCTCCTTCGAGATGTAGCCGACGCACGGCGCATGGCAGCGCTCGATGTGGAAGTCGAGGCACGGGATGCCGCTGTGCCGGCCGGGCTGCGGCCCCTCGCACGGCCGGTAGCGGAAGACGCGGTTCAGGACGTCCAGCGTCTCGCGCACCTTCTTCGCGTTGGCGTACGGCCCGAAGTACCAGACACCGCGCCGGTGCCGCTCGCGCGTGAACATGACGCGCGGGAAGTCGTCCTCGATCGTGACGGCGATGTACGGGAACGACTTGTCGTCCCGCAGCCGCACGTTGAACGGCGGCCGGTGGCGCTTGACGAGGTTCTGCTCGAGGTGCAGCGCCTCGACCTCGCTCGACGTGACGATCGTCTCGATCTGCTCGACACGAGCGGCCATCGAGCGGATGCCCTGGCGCGTATCGCTCGAGCCGGCCTGGAAGTACGAGCGCACCCGCGGCCGCAGCGACTTCGCCTTGCCGACGTACAGCACGTCGCCCGCCGCGTCGCGGAACAGGTAGACGCCGGGCGCGGCCGGGACGCGCTTCAGCTGGCCCTCGAGGCGGTCGGACGCCATTCGGCCAGGGTAACGTTCGACATGTGACGGGCCAGTACCTCGCCTACACGTTCTTCCGCATCGATCCCGCGTGGCGGCGGCTGCCGATCGAGGACCGCGCAGCCGCGAAAGACGCCTTCGCCGAGGTCGTCGACGACTTCACTCCGCGCTTCGAGCATCTCCGCGCGTATTCGACGACCGGCGTCCGCCCGGAGACCGATTTCTTCCTCTGGAAGATCACCGAGCGCTACGAAGACCTCGGCGAGCTCGGCGCGGCGCTGAACGCGACGCCGCTCGGCGGGTGGCTCGAGACGCCGTACTCGTACCTTGCGACGACGCGCGCGTCGCAGTACACGTCCGCGCGCAAGGCGCGCAAGATCGTGCCGAAGGGCTCGCCGTACCTCGTCGTGTATCCGTTCGTGAAGGTGCGCCCTTGGTATGCGCTCGACGAGGCTGAACGCCAGAGCGCGATGGACGAGCACATCCGGATCGGCCGCGAGGAGTTCCCGACCATCCACAACCACACAACGTACTCGTTCGGGATCGACGACCAGGAGTTCATGACCGCGTTCGAGTGCGACGAACCGGCCGACTTCATGCACCTGATGCTGCGCCTACGCGACTCCGAGGCTTCGCGCTACACCGAGCGCGACACACCGATCTTCGTCGGCCAGCACATGCCGCTCCGCGAGGCGCTCGCGCGACTCGACGGCGTCGGCTCGTTCGTCGAGCAGGACAGTTAGTACAAACGCTTCTGGTCGAGCCAGGTGCGTGCGCCGACGTAGACGGCGATGCCGGCAACGACGAAGAAGACGAATAGATCCTGCCCGGTGACGCCCACGACGGCGTACCACCCGATGTCGAGCACGAGCAGCCCGACGGCGGCGTAGAGAACTCGCGTCGGGCGTGACTGCCACGTTTGGATCTCGTGCCGCGCGATGTCGCGCCAGAAGGAGTACGCGACGACGCCGAGCACGATGAAGAACGCGAACCGTACGAGCGTCCCGGCTGTCGCGAGCGCCGTCTCCTGGTTCAGCACGACGATCGCGAGCGCAATCAGCGCCAGGATCATGAGGTTGCGCAGGAACGGATTGACGTTTCTCATGCGGTCATGTACGCACGCACTCCGAGCGCCGCAGCGACGAGAGTCGCGACTGCGAACCAGAGTAGCCGCGCCCGCGGCTCCGACGGCGCGTAGAGCCAGGGCGAAAGCACCGCGAGCAGCGCGAACGTGCCGTACGCGTAGTGCAGATGGTCCTTCGCGCGGTGATGACGAGAGAGCAGGAGGAGGCCCATCGCAACCTGGGCGACGATCAGCGTCTGCGCCAGCGCGAGGAGCTGCGCGACGAACGTTCCCGCGCGGTACCGCCGAGCCCAGAACGCGGCCGCCGACGCGACGAGGCACACGCCGATCACCAGGAATGCATTGACGTGGTGGGCCGTTAGCATCCGCGACCGAAACCTAGACGAAGGGGGATCGACCAATGGTCGAGGAAGGCAAGCCCGCGCCGGACTTCGAGCTGAGGAGCGACAGCGGAGAGACGGTTCGGCTCTCCGACCTGCGCGGCAAGCCGGTCGTCCTCTACTTCTACCCCAAGGACGACACAGAGGGCTGCACGGCGCAGGCGTGCGGGATCCGCGACGCGTACGGCGAGTTCGAACAGGCAGGTGCAGTCGTTCTCGGCGTCTCGCCCGACAGCGAGAAGTCACACGTGAAGTTCAAGCAGAAGTACGACCTGCCATTCACGCTGCTCGCGGACGAAGGTCACGGCGTCGCGGAGCAGTACGGCGTCTGGGTCGAGAAGAAGTACAGGGGCCGCACCTACATGGGCGTCGAGCGGTCGACATTCGTGATCGACGCCGACGGCACGGTGAAGCGCGCGATGCACAAGGTCAAGCCGGCGGAGCACGCCGACGACGTGCTCGCGACGCTGCGCGGTTAGCTCTTCAGTGCGACGGTCGTCTCGGCGCGCGACGCCGCGTAGCCGTCGCCGAGCTTCTCGCGCAGCGTCTGCTCCAGCTCTCCGTTCCGCTCGAGCTCCTCGACGATGTCGGCGCCGCCGACGAGCTCGCCGCCGACGAACACCTGCGGGATCGTCGGCCAGCCGGAGATCTGCGCCAGCTCCTGGCGAATCTGCGGATCGGCAAGAACGTCGACCGCCGTCACGGACGCGCCCGCGCGGCGAAGCGCCTGCAGCGCCCGGTCGGAGTTGCCGCACATCACGAACGCAGGCGTGCCCTTCATGAAGAGCGCAACGTCGGAGCTCGAGATGACGTCCTTGATCTTGTCGCTGTAGCTCATGACTCTCCCTTGGTCCGGATGCGCAATTCGTGAATCGTGCCGTCGGCGAGCGGCGCCGCGAGCGCCTCGTAGACGCGCCGGTGCTGCTCGACGAGCGAGAGCCCCGCGAGCGACCGCGACGTGACGACGACCTGGAAGTGATCGCCGCCGCCGGTGCGGTCGACGACGTCCAGCTCGGTCGCGTCGGGGAACGCCTGCTCGAGCAGGACGCGCAATGGTTGCGTGCTCACGAACCGATCGTAGCGAGCGACAGCCGGTCGCCGGGAGCGACGTCGGAGGCGGCGCCCGCAGCGAGCTCGATCACAATCTTCGCGCGCCGCCGCCACGCCATTCGCCACGGCTTCAGGCCGCGCACGACGTCGATCACGAGGAGCTCGCGGTCGCAGAAGATCGCGTCGATCGTGAAGCGCATGAACCACATATGAATCGACCCGGAGGGCTTGAAGAGCATCCCCTCCGACGGGTCGAGCGACGCGCGGCCGAGCAGCCCGCGCATCCGCGCGAACGGGTTCGTCGCGAGCGCACAGCGTTCGCACACCACCGTCCCATCCGCCTTCGTGAGCCGCTTCGTCTCCATAAGTCGAGGTTCGCCCCCGGCTACAATGCCCCTCCCCCACGCGGATGTGGCGGAATTGGTAGACGCGCACGGTTCAGGTCCGTGTGCCCGTAAGGGCGTGGAGGTTCAAGTCCTCTCATCCGCACTCTGAGAAGACTGCTTCTGATCGTGGTGGCGGCGGCAATGGCCGCCGTCGTTCTGTCGGGCGACAGCCTCGGCGGCCGCGCGGCGCCGATGACGGAGGTGGTCGTCACGCTGAAGGCACCACCGCTTTCGATGTTCGGACGCTCGCTGCTCTCGGCGTCGCACCACGAGTACCTCCGGCAGCTCGAGGCGAGCCAGGACGTGGTCTCGCAGCGCATCCGGTCGACACTCCCGGGCTCGTCGATCCGCTGGCGCTACAAGCTCGTCGCGGACGGCCTCGCGGTTGTGCTGCGCTCGTCGGAGGTGGCCGCACTCGCGCACGTGCCGGGTGTCGCCGAGGTCTGGCCGAACGTGCAGTACCACGCGCTCGCCGTCGTGAACGGCCCGCAGCAGATCGGCGCCGACAAGCTCTGGGGCCCGACGCTCGCCACTGCCGGCCAGGGCATGAAGATCGGGATCATCGACGACGGGCTCGACGCCGCGAACCCGTACTTCAACCCGGCAGGCTTCCAGTACCCGGCCGGGTTCCCGAAAGGCCAGACGAAGGACGCGACGCCGAAGGTGATCGTGCAGCGCACGTTCGTCCCGGCGGGATCGACGTACAAGAATGCGTCGCTTCCGTACGACCCTGCACAGTCGTTCCATGCAACACACGTAGCGGGCATCGCCGCCGGCGACCACGGCACCCCGGCCGCCGGCGACGTGATCTCCGGTGTCGCTCCGGACGCATGGCTCGGCAACTACAAGGCGTTGACGACGCCGACGCCCGGCTTCGGCCTCGACGGGAACAGCGCGGAGATCGCTGCGGCGATCGAAGCGGCGGTTGGCGACGGCATGAACGTGATCAACCTCTCGCTCGGCGAGCCGGAGGTCGAGCCTTCGCGCGACCTCGTCGTGAAGGCGATCGACGGAGCAGCAGCCGCTGGCGTCGTGCCGGTGATCGCGGCCGGTAACGACTTCGACGAGTTCAGCTACGGGTCGATCTCGTCGCCGGGCAACGCCCCGGATGCGATCACCGTCGCCGCGGTCGACTCGAAGGACCAGATCGCGGACTTCTCGTCGGCCGGGCCGACACCCATCTCGCTGCAGATGAAGCCCGACGTCGCCGCGCCGGGCGTCGACGTGCTTTCGTCACTGCCGCCGAGCGAGGGCACGTTCGGGCTCCTGAGCGGGACGAGCATGGCCGCGCCGCATGTCGCGGGCGCCGCCGCGCTTCTGAAGGAGCGCCATCCAACCTGGACGGTCGCGCAGATCAAGTCGGCGCTCGTGCAGACCGGCGACCCGATCGCCGGTCCGATCCCGGTGACGCGCGAGGGCGGCGGCGTCGTCGACCTGCCGCGCGCCGACAACCCGCTTCTCTTCGCAGCTCCGACCGGCCTCTCGTTCGGCGAGCTCCGCCCCGCCCAGACGGCGTCGCGCGACGTCGCGGTCACGGACGCGGGGGGCGGAGCCGGCATCTGGAACGTCACCGTCCCGTCGGTGCAGGGCGCAGGCCAGGTAGCCGTGCCCACCACCGTCACCGTCCCGGGCACGCTGACGGCGACGGCGACCGGTGGGCAGGCGACCGGCGACTCGAGCGGGTACATCGTGCTGACCCGCGGAACCGATGTGCGCCGGATCCCGTTCTGGTTCGAGACGGCGTCGCCGCTCCTCGCGAGCGAGCCGAAGATCGCCCTCACGAAGCCCGGCACCTACAAGGGAACGACGCTGGGAGCACCGTCACTCATCTCGAGCTACCGCTACCCGACCGGCGGCGACCAGCTCTACCGGGGACCGGAGCGCGTGTACCGCTTCCACGTCTCGGCGAGCGCGGCGAACGCGGGCGCGGTCGTTCTCTCCGGGAACGCGATCCCGCACGTGACCTACGACGGAGACGAAGATCACCTCGCCGGCTACAGCGGCTTACCGCTCGACATCAACCCCTACCGGAAGAGCTACGGCGTGCCGCGCCGGGTGGCGGCCGTCGTGCTGCCGGCGGCGGGCACCTACGACCTTGTGTTCGACACCATTTCGACGGGCGGGCCGTTCACGTTCCGCTTCTGGGTAAACGACACCACGCCGCCGAAGCTGCGGCTCGTCTCGACGAAGCGCGCGATCTCGGTCTCGGCGGTCGACTCCGGATCGGGTGTCGATCCGGAGTCGATCGCCGCGACGCTCGATGGGAAGACCGTGCACGCACGCTACGTCGCCGGGCGCATCAGCATCCCGGCGGCAAAGGGCCTCCACAAGCTCGTGTTGAGCGTCGCCGACTACGAGGAGACGAAGAACATGGAAGACGTCCCGCCGATCCTCCCGAACACGGCGACGCTGCGGGCCACCGTGCGGGTTCGCTAGTCGCGCTTCGCGCGCGGGTCGAACGTCGGCAGGTTCGCGAGGTCGCGCTCGACCGCGCGCTGGAAGTCATCGGGGTCGGAGTCCGGCTCGACGACCCGCAGATGGCGCTTCGCCGACTTCCGGCGCCTGTGCGGGAGCTGGACGCTCTCGCGCATCCCGAGCCGCCGCGCGAGGCGGGGCCACTCGGCGTACGCAAGAAGCACCACCGCCGCTGCGAGCAGAACGATCCCGACAATGCTCACTGCTCAAGAATAGACGCGCTCGATCCGATTCAGTTGGCCTGGCTACAATGCCGCGCGCCAATCGATCCCCGGTAGCTCAATTGGCAGAGCATTCGGCTGTTAACCGAAGGGTTGTTGGTTCGAGTCCAACCCGGGGAGCTTTCGCCTTACGCAGGGCGAACCGCATGCTCGAGGAGCCGCGTCAAGCGTTCTTGCAGCTCCCTCGTCTGCCCCGGCTCGGCCGTGCGCAGCAGGCGACGCAACTCGCGCTCACGGAGCCGCACGAGCAGCTCGGTCGCGGTCGCCTCGTCTATCCCCTCGGCCTCCGCGCGCGCGTCGAGCTCGGCGAGGAGCGCGAGCCCGTCGCGGTCGAGCTCTCCGCCCGTCACGAGATGGTCGCGCAGCGCGCGGTTCGCGGGATCGTAGAAGTGCTCCGCGCCCATGTCGGCGAGATATGGCTTGAGTGCAGGGTGCGCGACCACGCCCGCCAGTGCGTTCTGCTCGAGCCGTGAGCCGGCGTCGAGCGCCCGGGGCGTCGAGGCCAGCGTACGCGCGGTCGGGATGGCACCCGTCTTGAAGTGCACCATCGTGCCGACGTGGTCGGTGACGAGGCGCTGCGCCGCAAGCTTGTCCGGCCCTTCCGGATAGCCGTCGAGGATCTCCCTCGCACGCCGGAAGCCCGCTTCTCGGTCGTCGGCGCGCTCCAGCTCGGTGCGCACCCGATAGACGACGTACGGCTCGGCGCGCGCGAGCTGCGCGGCGAATGCACTCGGATTGTCGGCCGGATCCTCGCCGGGTGTGAGCGCGACGACGTTCACGTCGAAGCCCTGCTCGACGGCGAGCTCCATTCCCCGCAGCGCCGCCGACTCGCCCGCGGCGTCGCCGTCGAACGCGAGCCACAGCCGCTTGGTAAGCCGCCCCAGCTCGCGTAGCTGGTCGGAGGTGAGTGCGGTGCCCATGCACGCGACGACCGGGTCGAAGCCTGCGCCGTGGAGCGCGATCACGTCCGTGTTCCCCTCCACGACGACCGCCCGGTCCTGCTTGCGGATCGCCGCGTGCGCCTTGTCGAGCCCGTAGACGACGGCGCCCTTGCGGAAGAGCTCCGACTCGCGCGTGTTCACGTACTTTCCGGCGAGCGGGTCGTCGTCGTGGAGCTTCCGCGCCTGGAACCCGAGCACCTTGCCGCGTGCGTCGGCGAGCGGGAACATGAGCCGCCGCTGGAAGTAGTCCTCGCCGCGTCCGCGTGTGAGACCCGCCGCCGCAAGCTCGTCCCGAGTGAAGCCCTTCGCGAGCGCCTTTCGCACGAGCGAGTCTCCGCCGAGCGACAGACCGAGCCGGAAGACGCGTGCGATCTCCTCGCCGAGCCCACGCCCCTTCAGGTAGTCGCGTGCGTACGAGCCAACCTCCGTCTCCCACAGCGCACGCTCGTAGTACGC
>Ga0070741_10007786_pt1 | contig 21938 bp, 14 predicted proteins | sample Coa_R1_4_FD_66440 | JGI IMG/M metagenome (GOLD analysis project Ga0070741, IMG submission 66440) | Surface soil microbial communities from Centralia Pennsylvania, which are recovering from an underground coalmine fire - Coalmine... | ecosystem: Environmental > Terrestrial > Soil > Unclassified ... | reverse complement strand
CGGCCTGACGCTGCTGCTGCCGGGCGGCGTAACGCTGGACACCTACCGAGAGTTCTTTGCTGAGACACTGCCAAGAATCGCTCGCCCGGATGAAACCCACAATGTCATCGGGTCGCCCGCGTTCGTCCTATCGAAGCTTGCGTTCTGGCTCGGCGCATCAGAACGTAATGCCGAGCTGATTTCAAGCGGTGTTACTGTGCTCGTGCTCGCTGCCGCCATGTTCTGGACAGTGCGCCGGGCCAGCCGCCCGCTGACCGAGATCGCGGCAGGTTGGGCTGCCTGGGCGATGGTCGCGCCGCGTGTGGCCTGGACGTGGTACGCGACATGGTGTTTGCCTTTCTTCTGGCTGGCGCTGCAAGAGAATTTCCGCCAACGCAGATCCACCTTGCTTCTGACGCTGTTTGTGGTGGTGCTGATGCTGCTCGACCTTCAACTCGAATCCGTGCCCGCCTCCTTTGTGACGATTGCGCTGCTGATGGCTGTGCTGTGGCAAAGTTTCCGTACCACACCGGTGAAATCACCGAAAAACGGGTAAGATAGAGGGCTACGTTTACCGCACGCAAAGGACTGCAATGTTCTCCGCCCCGGTAGAGACAACGCTGAATATGCTGATGCAGGAGGCCAGCGCCATCAGCAAGCGAGTCATCCAGGAGGACCGCCCCGACCTGATCCCCGACGTGGCCGAATTTGTGTCCGTTGCGTATCGACTGGCGCAGGCTTTTAAGCTGAACTCGCCCGTCGATCCGGCCAGTTACGTCGCGGAACTAAAGAAGCGTTTCCTGCTGGCGACCACACTTTCCGTCGTTGCCGGGATTTTCACCGACGATGCTGTTGCCGCCCCCATCGACCCAACCCCGCTGCGCCGCAACAGCCAGCACCGCCTGGGCGTAGGGCTGGCGGATCATCGGCAGGCAAAGGTGGCAATCGATGCGCCCGTCTACCGGCCCGAATGCCCATGTTACGGGTTCATTGTAGCTGCCGAGTCGGGAGAAGAATGGTACATGGTCCGAGAATCGGGCGATACGAGCTTTGTGCTGGCGTTGGAGCGTGAATGGATACGCGGTTACGGGGCGGATATGGTCGTGGCCCGCGAGGTGCTGGGGCTGGGGCGAGAGGCAGTGAAAATGGCTGAAGAGGCGAGGCCCGGCATTCGGGCCTGGATCGAGCAGGCCAGCGGGCTGTTCCGCGAGCGCTACGCTGATGTGCCGGCAGAAGCCTTTGAGCAGGGCGTTCCGAGCTTCTACCACTTCGGGAAGAAGGGATTTTCGCGTCAGCCGTGGGGAGAGATTGAAACGTAAGAGATTGAGGCACAAGGGCTGTCCACATCGACAGGCAAGTATAACCGGAGAATGCAATGATCCCTATATCGAAACCTCTGTTCGACGACCAGGAACTTACACTGCTGCGTGAAGTACTGGACAGCGGCATTATTGCCCAGGGGCCGAAGGTTGCGGCCCTGGAACAGCAATTTGCCAAACTGGCAGGTACGGAGTTTGCCGTTGCCGTGAGCAGCGGCACGACAGCGCTGCACCTGGCTCTCCTGGCGCACGACATCGGCCCCGGTGACGAGGTGATCACCACCCCCTTCACCTTTATTGCGTCGGCCAATAGCATCCTGTACACGGGTGCAAAACCGGTGTTTGTCGATATTCGTGCCGATACCTTCAACATCGACCCGGCCCGGCTCGAAGCGGCCATCACGCCCCGCACCAAAGCTATCATGCCTGTTCATCTTTATGGCCTGATGGCCGATATGGACCCGATCATGGAGATTGCGAATCGCCACCATCTGGTCGTCATCGAGGATGCGGCCCAGGCACACGGCGCGAAGTACAAGGGTCGCCCGGCAGGTAGTTTTGGCACAGGTTGTTTCTCACTATATGCCACCAAGAACATGACAAGCGGTGAAGGCGGAATGATTACCACGAATGACGCAGCCCTTGCGGATCGGCTGCGGTTGCTGCGGGCGCATGGTTCGCGCGTCCGCTATTACCACGACGAGTTGGGCTACAACTTCCGGCTCACCGATCTGCACGCTGCCGTTGGGCTGGCGCAACTGGGCAAGCTGGCCGAATTCAACCAGCGCCGCCGCCAGAATGCCGAATTCTTTAACCAGCACTTGAAGCGCGTCGTGACTCCGGTGCAGCCCAATGGTTACGAACACGTCTGGCACCAGTACACGGTGCGCCTGGTGGAGGGGAACCGTGATGAAGCGCTCGAAAAGCTGAAGCAGGCTGGTGTAGGCACGGGTGTCTTCTATCCGGTTCCGATTTACCGGCAGAAGGTCTATCAGAAGTTAGGTTACACCGACTGCCTGCCTGTTACGGAAGAGGTCACGCGCCAGGTCTTCAGCCTACCGGTGCATCCTGCACTCACGCCCGCCGACCTGGAAACGATTGTGGCGGCAGTGGAAAGGTTGTAGCCCGCTATTCCGGGTGAATGCGGGTAGAGGATTGCCCCGCAGGTCACGCGGGGCAAGAAGTTTGATCTGCGGGGTGCTTGCCGGCGAGCTTTGCAGGCTGCCAGCCGGATGGCTATCGGCCTGCATTTTCCAGATCGGCGAGGGAACTGTCGTCCTGGCTGGGTGCAGGCATGTAGTACCCCAGGCCCTCTTTGGTCAAGATGTACTTCGGGTTTGTGCGGCTGTCTCCCAACTTCTTGCGCAGGCGGCTGGATATGACCCATAGATACTGGCGTTCTTCGCCGTATTCTGGTCCCCACACCTCCCGCAGAATCTCGTCGTAAGCCAGGACGTGCCCGGCATTGGAAGCCAGCAAAGCAAGGAATTTGTACTCCTTCGCGGACAGGTGAATCTCTGTGCCCGAAAAGGTGACACTATGCTTGTTAAAATCAATCCTTAGCGCTTCAAACTGGTAGACATCGATATTGCGCCGCAGCTTGATAGAAGCGGTTCGGCGGATATTGGCGCGCACTCGGGCCAGCAACTCCGGCCATTCGGCGGGCTTCACCAGGTAATCGTCGATCCCCACATCCAGCGCTGTAGCGATATTTTCAGGTTGGTGGTTGACCGAAATCATGATGATAGGCACTGACGAGAACTCGCGCAGCCGCGCCCCAATTTCGATCCCATTGGCATCGGGCAGGTACATGTCAAGCAGTACCACGTCGGGCTTCTTGTTGGCGACCATATCGACGGCGGCCTTGCCGTTCCTGGCCTCCAGAACCTGGTACCCGTTTCGTTCCAGCACAGCCCGCATCAGCTTTACCATCTCCGGGTCGTCGTCAACGACGAGCGCCTTGAAACGCGGCGCCCGGCGTGCTGGTTTCACAATGTGAGGGGCGCTCTTGGGCGTTTGAACGAGGTTCAGACCTGACCTGCGAGCCGTTGGAAAGGCACAATAGATCGTCGTGCCAACACCGTGAGTGCTCTCTGCCCAGAGATGCCCGCCATGTGCTCGGGTCAATTCTCGTGCGATATAGAGAGCCAGATTGGCCTCCACGAGTTCGCTCCTCTCTCCCAGGTGCGAGCCAGCCGGTGCGTCCAGAATTTGCATGAGCTGCGTGTCCGAGAGACCCTGCCCCTGGTCGGTAACGCTGATCACCAATTTACCGGCGTCATAGCTTGCTGCAACTCGGATCTTGCCATCCGGCGGTGAGGAAGCAATCGCGTTGGCGAGCAGATACTGGAAAATCTGATCAAACCGCGCCGCATCCACTTCGATCTCTGGCAGATCGTCGGGCAGGTTTGCCTCGATGGTTCGCCCACTCATGCGGACTGCCATGCTGCTCAATGCTTGCTGCATACGCGGCTTGAGATTGACGGGCCGTTGTACCAAGCGAACACCACCCAGGTGCAGATTGAGCGTTTGCTGCCCATATTCCAGAATCTGATCGATCTTGGTCACGTTCTTGTCGATATTTTTCAGAAAATCGCTGCGTTGCTGTTCATCCCAGTAATGGTGACTGTTCAGCAACGTGTCCATCAGGCCCTTGATTTCAGCCTGTTTGGTGCGCAGAGTACGCAGGATGACGGTCAGGTATTCGGATTGTTTGGTGACCTCGCGCCATTCACTGGTCACGTCACGGACTATGCCAACCCAGCCATCCCAGGACGAGGTTCGATTGGGCACAAGCCTGATTTGGAGGCGGCTGCCCGGCGAGTTTCGCGTGTGCAGAAACACGGTCGGGCACTGATCAAGCATCCGGTACGCTTGATCGAGCTGGTCTTCAGCGCTCTGCGCATCTGTACTCAACTCCGCGATTTTTCGGAAAGTATACCAGTGGCTGCGGTTAATGAGTTGAATGCCGCCCAGTCTAAGGAGGTCATTCAGGATAGCATTGGTGAAAACAACTTTGTCACTCGAATCAACCAGAAATATGCCTTCACTCAGGTTCGCTGCGGCAAGTTCATTGTACATTGGTACCAGGTCCACAATCGTCTAGGTACTACCGGATTGATACAGGCATTCGGAACAACGCTCGAACTCATCGCCCAATACAATCTGTGCACTTCACTACCCGTCCAATCTTCCTGCCACCCCTGCTCATGATCGCCGGAACGATAGACAAGAGTTCTGTGGCTTACCCTCATGGCCGGTCGCAGGTATTGTGAATAAGTAAAAATAAAGGATTTTGGTTTGTGCCACGCCCCGCGGCACGCGGGAAAGCCTGAGAAATTGGGACAATGTATTGGTGAAAACCAACCATTCTGTCCGCTGAGTTGATAGGATGGGGGTGGAATGAAATGGCGAATTTGCCAGCCGCTTGTCTCCTCCATCCACTTACCCGCACACTCAGGCTATTCGATTAGCATCATGCAGTAAGGTACAGTAGGAAGAAGACAACTCATCCGTAATTATAGAGCAATTTTTAGGGGATTTTGTGAATTTTTTCCGAAGAAAAGGTTGGGCTCGGAGTAAGATGAGGGGGCGGAGCCTAAATTCTGTATCAAGTCTTCAGCTTGGGAAGCCCGTTCCAACCCGCCATATCGACATCGGCTTGGCCCCGATCTCTGCGCCGGTTGTGGCCGGAGCACTGGTGAACATCTGCGTAGGTTGGGGGTTCGTTCGATGACCTTGCAGATACCTTGCAACCCGATCCGCGCTCTTTGCGATAGCCAACACTCTCTTTTATACTGGCGTTCGTGAGGTGTTCGTGGGCATTCAGGACGATTCGTGAGAATGCGGTCAGGCTCACGAAGCAGCAATGAGGCGTTCGGCAGGCACTAACTTGATAACGCCCTCTTCACTCCATGCCCAAGACAACGTGGCGTGCGGCGAGGAGATGACTCGCCAGGCCTTCAATCTCCCTGTCCACACAGCGCTGTCACCTGCCGAGGTGGCCGAAGCGCTGTTCAAGCCAATCTGAGGATAACGACATGGCAACGTATATTCATCCATCGGCTGACATAGATAGCAGCGCAGTCATTGGCGAAGACACGAAAGTCTGGCACCTGGTCCAGATTCGCAGCGGAGCGCGCATCGGACGGCAATGCATCCTCGGACGAGGGGTATACATTGATGCCAATGTCGTGCTGGGTGACTGCGTTAAGGTGCAGAATTACGTCTCAATCTTTGATGGGGTAACGATTGAAAATGGCGTGTTTGTCGGGCCGCACGTTGTTTTCACCAACGATAAGATGCCGCGTGCTGTGAACCCTGATGGCAGCCTGAAAGGGGCTGCGGACTGGACAATGTCCACAACCCGTATTCGTGAGGGCGCAAGCCTGGGGGCCAATTCGACCATTGTGTGCGGTGTCACCGTCGGGCGCTGGGCGATGGTCGGCGCGGGGGCTGTGGTCACGCGAGACGTGCCAGATTTCGGCCTGGTCGTTGGGAACCCGGCCCGATTGATCGGTTACGTCTGCAAATGCGGTCAGCGGATTCCTGAGGGCGTTGACCCTGCAACTTATAAGTGCCCCAACGAGTAGCACCGGGCGGCATCCCGGGGCGGCACGATGCGAACATCGGCGTGACAAAGGGCCTACGCCGCAGGCTTATCGCATGTCCTCCATTTTGCGCCGCACAATAAGGTATTTGGCATGACACCACACGAGCGGGTTGGCAATCGGCCCCCGCTGCGCTACCCAGGGCGCGTAGTGTGCTGGCGACAGCAGTGAGCGATTGACCTGTTCGGGCAAATTCCCTGCCTCATCCGCCTGATCCGCCGCCCACGCCAGGATTTCCTCGGCGCGGGCGCGTTCGTTTACCTCCACGTAGTACCAGGCCAGCCACAGGGCCAGCAGAATCCAGGGACCGCCGCCGTAGTAGGTATCCTCTCGATAGCGATAGATTCCGCCGCCCGGTGCGCTCAATTCTCGTTCAATTCGGGCTATGGTGCGGCGCATGATGGGATCGTCCGGGGGCACCAGGCGGCACGGCGTTGCGACACTGATCAGGCTCCCGTCGACGGCATCCAGGCCGACGGCTTTGGAGAATTCGCCAGCCGGGGTCAACCCTTTCCGCAACACGAAGTCTCGGATGGCCTCCATCGTCGCCTCCAGGTTTAAGCGCGGCAAGAGAGCCTGTGCTGCATTTAGCCCGGCGAAGATCGAAGCAAGCGTACTGATGTGCACATCGCCGCCTCTTTCCTCCCAATAATCATGACAAGGGGTCTGCCAGAGCGCCGCCAGGTAGCGGGCTGTCAGGTCTACGGCTCGCTCCCAGGCGACGGGCAGAGGCCGGAGGTGAGCGGTCAGCACATATTGATGCAGAGACCAGAGCCAGATGCCTGGCCCATCCAGTTGGAATTCGGGCCAGCCCTGTGGCCCTTCTTCACCATCGGGCCGGTAGCGTGCGTTAAGGGTGTCGTCCAGTACCAGGGCCAGCCCCTGTCGGGCGCGCGCAATCGTTCGTTCCAGACGATCCGAGCGACGGTTGATGATGCGTGCGCACCACTCGTGGAACCGTCCGGCGCTCTCCCACTGCGCGGCGCGGCTTTTTCCCCACATGACGCTCCCGCGCTGACCATCGATGGTCAGCGCGTAGCTGATATACGCTCCGTCTCTGAACCAGGAGAACTGGTAATCGGGCATGACAGGGCAGGCAAGATAAGCCCCACCGGGCTGCTGTGCCTTCAGAATAACGTCCAGGCTTTTCTGATAGAGATTCTCGCACTGTCCCGGATTCCTCAAGGCGCATACTCCACAACGATCATGTCCCAATAGGCTAGTCGCGGAATTTCAAAGTGTGCGTTATGTACACCTCGATCCAGATTCTGGCGGAATGCAAGGTCGTGTGCACTGAGGTCTTCCCCATCGGGCGACGCCCGCCAGATGCGCCGCACGGGACGGTCAATGACGATCTCGACATTCAAAGGGCCGCACGGAGTAGGATCACTTGCCAGAGGTGTATCCCACATCTGATGTGGCAGCCCGGTGAAGTTGATCAGGTTAAAGGTCTCGAACTGATCGCCGCGCCGCACTACAGTTAAGATGTCCGGCTTGTGGGTAGAGGATTCTTTTTGTGGACATGCCAGGCTGTACCTTCGCTCGCCGCCATCCTGCGTACCTAACGACAAGACTTCCTCGTACCGGACTTGAAAGTCGTAGTAGCGCTTCAGGATATCCTGAGCGGGCCGATCAAGCTGGCCGAATCTGGGAAAGTACGGGTCGGCCAGCATCGCGCCAGGTTCGCCCAGTTCAAGCCGGTACGCCCCACTGGCGAATATCACAGCGTCCGCCAGTCGCCAGTTTGCGACGTGGGCTGGATCGATGTAGGCGGCGACAATGACAGGCTTGCCTGCTCCGGCCTGCTGCGCGTTCACGACGATGCGGTATAAATCCAGGAACTCACGGTAAGGCGGCCAGACTTCGATGTAGACGGCAGCTTCAGCGCTACAGGCCACGCGATCCACCGGCCAATTGCCGACGGCATTGAAGATCACTGAGCCAGAGCCGCCGCGCCGCTGTTCCACCAGAGCTGCCGCTTTATCGATGAAGGCCGGAAACACTTCGCCCAGGTCGATTCGTGTTCCACTGGCATCCTGCCCGACGAAGGGCGCACCGTATTGATCGATGTGGATGCCGTCAAAGGCGATGCTGTCCAGCACAGTTGCGAATTCACCAAGCAAATGTTCTGCCCAGGGCGAATCCGGATTCATGATGACCAGGAATGACTCGCCCAACCTGAACGGGGTGCCCAGTCGATCCGTCAGCGCCAACCGGGGATGCTCACGGTAGAAGGCATCCGACGCCCCGTAGATCGCGGTATAGGGCATGGCTGCGATACCGCGCTCGTGTCCCGCTGCGACGAGGCGTTTGATAGTGTCAAGCGACAGGCTTCGGCCAAGCAAATCCGTATAGGTTTCAGAAGGCGGCAGCAGCCGTTCGTGACGGTACTGCCAGTCATAGTATTGCAAACCATTCAGGTGATAGCGCACGACCCAGTCCATCGTTGCCTGCACGTCATTGCGGCCAGGGCCGTATTCGCTTAGAAAACCATAACGAGGGGCTTGAGTCCAGTGTTCCAGCACGTCGAACGCAGCGGATGCCGTTGCCGCCACCCGCCCATCGCCATCCAGCAGCCGTGCCCTGACGCCATAGCCGCACGGCGCTTCCGCAGGCAGCGCCCCTTCCAGGACGCAAGAGCGGCCATCTGCCTGATCTGTCCAAATGGCGGTGGCGTCGGCAAGGCGGTAGATCGTGGCCTCGACTGTGCCCCGCGCCGGGGTCTCGAATGCCAGTTCCAGCCGGATGGGTTCGCCAGGCCGGAAGAAGGCTTTACTTGGCGTGCAATGCATCTTAATCATCTCAGCCTTTCAGGCCCGTCGTGGCGATCCCGGCCACGAAGTAGCGCTGGAAGATCACGTAAACGACCAGTACCGGCAGCAAAGCGATGATCGACATGGCGAAAAGTTGGCCCCATTCGGTCAGGTCGGGCCGTCGGAACAGCGCGATGGCGACAGGCAACGTGCGCTTTGCAGTCTCCCGGATGGCGACGTGTGCCCAGGGAAACTCGTCCCAACTGTACAGGAACGTGAAAATCGTGACGGCTGCCAAGCCGGGACGGGAGAGCGGCAGCACGATCCGCCAGAACAACGTACCTTGCCCGCCACCGTCGATAAGTGCCGCGTCGAGCAAATCTTGAGGGACACCTGCAAAGACGCCACGCAGCAAAAAGGTTTGCATGGAGAGGCTCATGGTGATGTAGACCAGGATCAACCCCAGCAGACTGTTCAGCAGACTCAGTTCTTTGGCGACCAGGAATTGCGGAATGATCAGCATAACGGGCGGGATCATCATGCCGATCAGCAGCACAGAGAACAGCACACGTTTCCCGGCAAATTTCATGCGCGCAAATGCATAGGCCAGCAGCGAAGCGATCAGGACTGTGCCGCTCGTGCTGGCGACGGCGACCAGCAGACTGTTGGCAAAGTACACCACCAGGTTCTGCTTGGCGAGCACTTCCCGGTAGTGTTCAAAAGTGATGTCGTGCGGGAAAAGCTGCGGCGGCATCTCGAAGGTATAGGCCTGGGGTTTGAGCGACACCGACACCATATAGATGAACGGGACGGTGACGATCAGTGCGCCAGCCAGGAGCAGCGCATACCGGACAGCAAACGCTGTGTACTTCTGTCTGCCCAGAGTATTCATGTATAGTCCACCTCGCGTTGCAACAGGCGGATCTGTACCAGACTGACGACGAAGACCACCGCCGTAAGCAAATAGCTGATGGCCGCACCCTGCCCAAACTTAAAGTTTTCAAAGGTCTGCTTGTCCATCCATGTCAACACAAAGTGGCTCTCATTCATGGGATCGCCGCCGCGTGTCATAAGCAGGCCAGAAATGTAGACATTCATCGCACCAATGGTCAGCACCACGACGAGGAAAACCAACGTCGGGCGCAGGAGCGGCAAGGTGACTGACGTGAAGCGCTGCCTGGTTCCCGCACCATCCACCGCTGCCGCCTCGTAAAGCTGCATGGGGATTGACTGTAAGCCAGCCAGGACAATGACGGCTGTCCAGCCGATCCCTTTCCAGATGCCGAGCAGCGTCAACGGGATCATGATCAGACGCGAGTCGGCAAGCCAGCGGATTGGTTCGCGGATCAACCCGGCAGATTCCAGGATCGAATTGATGAGTCCAGCCTGCCCATTGAATAAGAACTCGAACAGGAGCGTCACGATCACCCAGGAGGTGATGACCGGCAAATAATAGAGGGTGCGGAACAGGGCACGGCCCGGAAAGCGCTGGTTGAGCAGCAGCGCCGCCAAAGTACCGAAAATCATCTGACCGGGGACGGTCACCAGCACGTAGAAGAGCGTGTTTGAGGCGGCACGCTGAAAGATGGGATCGTCTAGCGCGTCCTGGTAATTTTGCAGGCCCACATAGACGCTGCGTTCAGCCTTTACAATATTCCAGTCGTAGAAGCTGATCCGCAGCGAGTACAGCATGGGCCACAGGATAAACGTTACAAACAGGATGATGCCCGGCAGCAGGAACAGGTAGGGCGTCACCTGCTGTGCCGAGAGGCGGAGGCGCGGTTTCACAGTGATGCTGGCCGAAGCCCTGCGGCTATCCACGTTGAGGTTCGCTTGAGACACGGGCAAATTCCCTGAACACAGGTTCGTGATGCTGCCTACCCCTCTTCTTGGTGGAGGATGGGGTAGGCGGCAAGGCATACCTATTTTGCAGCCAGCAGGCCGTCTATCGTTTTTGCAGCCTCATCCAATGCGTCCTGAACGGGCTTACCATCTTTGAGCATCTTCTGGAAAGCGGTGTTGAGCGCATCATCCATCTCACTCCACTTCGGATGCGGGACGCGCGCCTGTGCTGTCTCAAGCTGCTTCATGAACACTTCAAAGTAAGGCGGCAAATCTTTGCTGCCGGTTAGGGACTTCAGCACCGGCATAACGCCCACCTTTGCCATGAACAACTGCGCTTCTTCCGAGACCAGATATTGTGCCCAGGCCAGGGCCTCTTTCGGGTGTTGTGTGGCCGCGCTGATCACTACGTCTTCGCCGCCCACAACGCTGCTCGATTTGCCATCCGGGCCAGTCGGGATCGGAGCAAAGTTGACTTTGAAGTCGGGGAAGTCCTTCTTGTATATATCGACCATCCAGGGGCCATCGATGATCATGCTATACAGGCCTGTGGCGTGACCCTGAGCCGTGCCAACGCCGCCACCTAGCAAATTAGGAGAGAGGCAGCCCTTCTTGTACAGATCAACCAGCATCTGGAAGGCTACCACGCTCTCCTTGCTGTTGACGTACCCGGTGGCCGTCGTCAGCTTGTCGTCCACGATTTTGCCGCCCATCGCGTAGAAGAGCGGGGCAGGCGCCCAGAAGTAGGTTCCACCCAGTGCATAGCCGTATTGCTTTGTGCCGTTGGTGAGTTTGCAAGCATCCTCGGCAAACTCCTGAATGGTGGCAGGCGGCGCTTTGATCCCGGCAGCTTCAAATGCTTTCTGGTTCCACAGCAAGACCTGCGTGTTGGTGTCCAGCGGGAGGCCCCAATACTTGCCATTCCACAGGTTCGTCGCCAGCGGGCCGGGGAACACGCTGTCGGCGATTTTCTTGAAGTCGGGCAGTGCTGAATCCAGCTGCATCAGCGCGCCTTGCTGGGCGAACTGTGGAACCCACACGATATCCATACGAATGGCATCGGGCGCTTGCCCGCCAGCAATCGCAGTCAGCAGGGCTTTTTTGAAGTCGTCGTAGGCGTAAACAGTAGGCTCGACTTTGATGCCCGGATTGGCTTTCTGGAACAGCTCAATCAGCTTGGCAAGCTGCTCAGTTTCGGCTGGACTCATCGTGTGCCAGTACGTGATCGTTACCGGATCGGCGGCTTGTGAGCGTTCAATAGGGAGACCGATCCATAGCAAGGCGACGACGATGAGCAGGGCGATCAACTTATGTCTTAACATGTGCAAGTTCTCCTCTATTTGAAAAACGTAAGGTCAAGAACTACGGTGCAAGCGCTCTTCTTTCTCCCTCCTTCATACTCAGCCCGCTTCGTTCACACAGTAAATAAAGCACGACAAAAAAAGAGCGTGCCCTATTGAGGCAGCGCTGCTTGCCGTTCCAGTTGAGGTGCATGGAAGATCCTTGCCAAGACAAGGCTGGCCGCGCCACGTGCCCAGGTGTCGTCACTGAGTGGCTCAATCCGCAGCTCGATACGTTCGGCCTGGCGATCAAAAATGTGGTGAGCCATTGCGTCGCGCATGGGCGCAAACATGAACTCTCCGGCACGGACACCCTCCCCGCTGATAATGATCAGGGCCGGTTCGAGCAGGTTAACCAGTGTGGACAGGGCCTGCCCGAATACGGCCCCGGCACGGCTCAATGTCTCGATGGCCGTCGGGTTACCCGCCTTCGCCTTCGCCACCAGTTCCTCAGGCGTTGAAACTTCAAGCCCGGCGAGATGGGCGCGGCGCAGAAGCCACGGCTCGGCGACGAAAGTTTCCAGGCAACCTCGATTGCCACAGTTGCATACCAGCCCATCCGGATCGACGACGATGTGGCCGAACTCTCCACCAGCGCCGTGCGCGCCCCGGTAAACCTGACCATTTGCCACAATGCCCAGACCCACACCCCGGCCTATGGTGACCACCAGGAAGTCCTTCACGTGCTGCCCGACGCCGTAAAGCTGTTCGACGCGCGTGAGGGTGTTTACGTTGTTGTCCAGATAAACAGGACAATCCAGGCGCTCTTCGAGCAAGTGGGCAAACGGTACGTCGCGCCAGCCATTGTGGGGCGAAACTCGACAAATGCCCGCGTTTGAATCGATCAGACCAGCCAGGCCGACCCCGATGCCGAGCAAGCAATCGTGATCGACTTGTGCGGAGCGAAGCAATTCGCGGACACCTTCAGCCAGCAGGTCTGATACGGGTACCGGCTCGCGGCGGGTGAGCAGTACGCTGTGCTGTGCCAGCACTTCCGAATTGAGATCGGTCAGCGCCAGGGTGGCGCTTTCCTCGGCCAGTTTGATGCCCACGACATATGCGTGACTGGCATCCAGGGCCAGGAGTATGGGCTTCCGGCCCCCTCGCGAGTCACCCTCCTGTTTTTCAAACACCAGCCCGTCCTCGATCAGTTCAGCCGTCAGACCGGTGACCGCTGCCGGGCTGAGACCCGACAGACGGGCGATGTCAGTCCGCGCGATGGGGCCGTAAGTTTTGATGATGTTGAGGATAGCTGATCGATTCAGTGCTTTTAGAAACTCGCGGCGCGCCATAACTTCATTCAGTGAATAAAGAAACCTGAGGACATGATACGACAGAGTGGCGGCGCTGTCAAGATCGGTTTCAACCTTGACGCAGGCTGCGCTGTCCGCTACAATGAGCGCATTGTCAAGCGGGCGCGTAGCTCAGCTGGGAGAGCGCTACAATCGCACTGTAGAGGTCGAGGGTTCGAATCCCTCCGCGTCCACCACGTCGGCAAGTAAGATCGATCCGGGTTCGCCTGCTCAATATATTGAGCGGGCGTTTTGTGTTATAGTGTAGTCATCATCGAGACCCAATTGGGCAGCGGGTGTACGGTATGCTTGAGCCGAGAGTTCAGACTTCCGAACTGGAAACCATCTACAAAAGTGTTCCGCGGCTGACGGCGACTGATCGCCAGCTGATTGAGCGTGCCTACCAGTACGCCGACAAGGCCCACGAGGGCCAAAAGCGTAAATCTGGCGAGCCGTACATGATTCACTGCGTCGCAGTGGCGCAAATCCTGGCCGAACTGCGCATGGATGCGCAGACGATCAGCGCAGCGCTGCTGCACGATGTGGTTGAGGATACGCCCATCACGCTGGAAGACCTCGAAGCCAATTTCGGGATCGACGTGGCGCGGCTGGTGGACGGCGTAACCAAGATGGAAAGGCTGCCCACCGACGTGGAAGCCATGAAGGGCGGCAAGGCTGGCAGCCGCGAATCCGAATATCTGCGCAAGACGTTCCTGGCAATGGGCAACGACATCCGCGTCATCCTCATCAAGCTGGCGGATCGTCTGCACAACATGCGGACGCTGCACTACCTCCCCCCAGAGAAGCAGCGGCGTATGGCCCGCGAGACGATGGAAATCTTCGCGCCGCTGGCAAACCGGCTCGGCATCTGGCAAATGAAATGGGAACTCGAAGACCTGAGCTTCCGCTATTTGAATCCGGAGAAATACAAGGAAATCGCTAGCAAAATCTCGGAACGGCGCACAGACCGCGAACGATACATGCAGCGCACGAAAGACATCCTGACGCGGGAACTGGCGGCGGCAGGCATTCAGGCTCAGATCAGCGCCCGCCCCAAGCATATCTACAGCATCTACCGCAAGATGGAACGCAAGCGCGTGCCGTTTGAGGAAATCTACGACGTGCGGGCAGTGCGCGTCATTGTGCCCGATAAAGCGACGTGCTACCAGGTGCTGGGCGTCATTCACAGCATCTGGCACCCGATCCCTGGCGAGTTTGATGACTACATCGCCGCGCCGAAAGACAACTTCTACCAGAGTCTGCACACCGCCGTGCTGGACGACGAGGGCAAGACGCTGGAAGTGCAGATCAGAACGCCCGAAATGCACGAACACGCCGAGTACGGTGTGGCGGCGCACTGGCGCTACAAGGAAGGCGTCAGCCGTGACGACCAGTTCGAAAAACGGCTGATGTATCTGCGGCGCCTGATGAACGACTTCGACGAAGAAGACATTGAGCAGAACGCCGACGACTTCGTCGATGCGATGAAGTCGGACGTGTTCGAGGATCGCGTTTATGCCTTCACGCCCAAGGGCGACATCGTTGACTTGCCCGGCGGGGCCACGCCCATCGATTTCGCCTATTACATCCACACCGAGATCGGCCATCGCTGTCGCGGCGCAAAGGTCAACGGGGCACTGGTTGCCCTGAACCATCGCCTGGCTTCGGGTGACAGGGTGGAGATTCTTACTTCCAAGCGGGGTGGGCCTAGCCTGGATTGGCTGAACCCCAACCTGGGCTTCGTGCATACCAACCGGGCGCGCGCCAAGATTCGGGCATGGTTCCGCCGGCAAGATCGAGAAAAGAACATCGCCCTGGGCCGCGATGTAGTGGATCGGGAATTGAAACGGCTTGGCCTGGAAACCATGTCGCGCGAGGCACTGGCGACTCTGTTTAACTTTTCGAAGCTGGAAGACTTCTTATCCAGTGTTGGCTTTGGTGACATCACCGGGGCACAGATCGCTACCAAAGTGCTCGAAGCGGAGCGCAAGAACCAGCGCGAAATGGCCGCCAATGCGGATGTGTTGGCGACGACGGGCGAACACCAGACGCAGCCCGTCAATGCCTCGGATGGCATCGACATCATGGGCGATGGCGGGATGCTGATCAATCTGGGGCGCTGCTGCAACCCGGCGCAGGGCGATCAGATTGTGGGTTACATCACACGCGGCAAGGGCGTGACGGTGCACCGCGCTGATTGCCCGAATGTCATCAACAGCACCGAACGCGAGCGCTTCATCAACGTCAGTTGGGGGCGCGCCGTCGAGAAAACTTACCCGGTTCCGGTCATCATCGTCGCCTATGACCGCGAGGGCCTGCTGCGCGACATTGGCGGCGTGGTCGCCAACGAGAACATCAACATCACCCAGGTGAACGTCAATACGCGCCAGAGCATCGCCACTTTCCAGGTGACAATGGAGATCGAGGACACGACCCAGCTATCGCGCGTGCTGGCGAAGATCGAGCAGTTGCCGAACGTGTTGGAAGCCCGCCGCCGCACGACGTCGTAGTACGGGTTTTGCGTTTCGATTCCATCCAGGCTATTCAGGCCGATTTTCCCAATATGCTTTTGGAACCCACCTTCAACCCGGTTCACCCGCATCTGGGCGTCGAAACCCAGCGGCAATGGCCTGACCAAGCCGTCGTGCGCACCACACCGGTTCTATTGGGCTTGTTCTAGGTCGGCACGCTGTGTGCCGACAACCTGCTCTCACGTCAGGGATTCACTATCCGCACCTCAGCCTGGTACCCCCGCCCACCTTTAGCGATGCCCTGGCCCTGGTTCGGCGCGGCCTGTGGACCCATCTGACTTTTCAGATGTCGGTGGATGACGCGCAGAGGGGCAAAGTTCCCCGCCCCTTGCTCGAACGGTTCAATGACTTGTTGGCTTACATCGCCTAATATTCAAAGTCTAGCTGACCCCAAGTCCCTGGCGCGGGCAAAGATGGTTGTGTAGCGCAGCGGAACGGGATAGAAGGGATCGCAAATCCAACATAAAGTCTCCAGGTGATCGTGGGCGGGCACACTTTCCGTACCCGCCTACGGGTTAGTTATGCTCTCTCGATTTTCACTTTGGTATCGTAGAAGACGGCGCTTCCACCTGTCAGATCAGAAAGTGTAACATTCTTCAGCACCGGGTCGACACGCATGGCAGCATTGGCGTGGATACCCGTTGCGCGGCGCGGATCGCCTTTGACGACGTTGCCATCAATCACGATGTCTCGCGCGCCACTGGCATAGTGCCCCCACCCTAGTGGAAAGGCGACGACACCAGGCCGAATCCCCTGGGTGATTTTGAGCTTGCCTACCATCGGTTTCGTTGTGCCGTCCTTCAAATCCCAGACGCCATCTGGATTGCTGGCGGAAGATACTTTCACCAGATCACCCGGCTTCAGCCCGAGTCGTGCAGCATCGGCGGCGTTCATCAGCACAAAGTTTTCCGGCATCAACGCCAGCAGCCAATAATCCGCAATGCCGCGTGCCTTCGCCATCATGATCTCTTTGTAGGTGATCAGGTTGAAGTCGTAACCTGTGTCCTCAATCGGCTCACCTAGCGCCGACTGACCCGGCGGCACATAAACCGTGTATCCAGCAAATGGCTTGCCAGTCATCGAATTGATCGTGGTGGCGGTCTTTTCCTGGTAGAGGTTGATCAGCCGCCCATAGGGATGGGTATGCAGGCCGTCTTTATAGGCTTTGCTAAAGGCTTCATAGCGTCCACCCCGGTTAAGAACGTAGATCACTTTCCGCCAGAGCTTGTCGTCATTGCCAACAGCCAGTTTCCAGCGCTCGGCATCGAAGACGCTCTTGGGAAGATGACGACGCGCCTTCAGGAAGGTTTGAACCTCTTCGTCACTGGCTTCGGGCACGGAGTCCGAACCATCTTCCTTTTCCCCGGCAGCGATATTGGCAACCTGCTTGAGATAGAGGTCTTCGGGTCGGGTGAAGGGGATACCTTTACCAAAACCGTCCGGGCCAAAGCCGGGCAGATTGAGCTTTTCGGCAATCGCCAGGTACACTGCCTCAAAGCACAGCGGTATTTCTTCGCCGAATACCTTGACGGTCGGCCAGCCGGGCAGTGCGATGGCTGGCTGACGCACGTTTTCGACCTTAAACGGCACTGAGGGATGTGAACCGTGAAATTCCCAACGCTCCAGGAAGCTCAGATCGGGGAAGATATAGTCCGCGTAGGTCGAGGTTTCTCCAACCAGGATGTCCGAGGTGATGATCAAGGGGATTTTCTTGGGATCGGCCAGAATCGCGATCACCGTTTGCGCCGCTGGCAGCGAGTAGCTGATGGCGCTCATGTAGAACATAGCGATCTTAATGGGATACGGATAGGCATCGCCGATTGAGGGCACGTCTTCCTGATAAATACCATCGGCCAGCGGATACCAGGGGCGCTTGGTCGGGTACTTATCGGGCTTGCCATCATACAACGTCGTCTTCTCAAAGGCCACATTGGAGCGCAGCATATCCATGCCGAAGGCGGGCTGGTCGCCGTTCGTCATCTTGGTGATATTGAATGGTTGTCCGGGTTTAGTCCCCTTGCGATCATACGTCGTGAGTTTGATCGTGCCGCCCGCGTAATCAAAGTTGCCGATGAGCAGGTTGACGACGTACCAGGCGTTGTTGTTGTAAAACCCATTGGTATGCTGCGAGGGGCCGCGATGGATGTCTGCTACGGCTTTGCGTCCATGCGACGTGAATTCGGCAGCGAGATCGGTGATGTCGCTCTCACGGACACCGGCCATCTCGGCCCATTCCGCGATGGAATGTTGGGTGGCCGACTCGGTCAGGAGTTGCAGGCTGCTCTTAACGTCAAAATCGCCGAGCTTGGTGGAGACCAACAGGTCGCCTTTTACAGGCGCCGCTTTGGGATCAACCGGGTCGAAAGCCACCGGCTGGCCGTCTACCAAGACTACCGGTGTATCCGATGTGAATTTTGTCCCGTCGGCAGCAGTGTAAACCGTCACGTCCTTGTTGTCTTTGTCTTTTTCGGTGTTCTTGGTCAGCAGGCCAATCTCGCTGGCGCGCAGGAACTTTCCAGCTACCCCATCCTTAATCTTGACCAGCCAGGTCGCGTTGCTGTAATTCGGCTCTTTGGCGGCATCCGCAGCGGCTTTGTTAGCGAGGGAGAGGTAGGCAGCATTGTACTTCTGGTTGTCCAGCATCCAGCGGATCATGCCCAGGGCAAAGGCGGCATCCTGACCGGGCTTGATCGGCACCCATTTCCAGGCTTTGGCAGCGGCTTTCGAGAAGCGGGGATCGACCACCGCGTACTTCAGGCCGTTCTCGACCACACCATTGGTAATGCCGGGAACGCGCAGCGGCGGCCCGTAGTTGGACTCGAACACATTCGCGCCCACAAAGATGACGAATTCGGCGTTCGGGATGTCCGCCTGCCAGTAGAATTTGTCACCGTTATCGAAAGTGCCTGTCGCCGAGTTCCATTTGGCGCTCATGGCTTTGCCCGTGTAGTAGAGCGATCCCTGGCAGACTGTCGTGTGCCCGTTGGCGTTGATCGATCCAAAACCCTCTTTCACGAAGCGATCCACCAGGTCTTCACGCCCGCCCTTCATGCGCCCCCAGATGAAGGCGAACTGATTGTTTTTCGGCCCAAAGTCAGGATGATCGGGGTCGATTAGCACGTCGAGATGATCCGCGAACTTCTTCTTGAACTCAGTAACCGCCGCCGCCCGCTCATCACCGGGTTTGGCTGCCCAGATCTTCTTGACCTCGGCGCCCATTGCCTTGAAAAGCTCCTCGTCGCGCAGGGCATACACGTCTTTGAACCCGTCAACTTTTCCTTCTCCAAACAGATCACCGCCGTTTACGATCTCATCGATGGCCTGCTCAAACGGGATGGTGACCCACTGGCCTGCACCACGCTTCGTGCCGGGCTTGCGCTTCAAGACGCTGACGATGCGGTAGGGATCATAGGCCGTCTGCAAACCAGCCTGTCCTTTCGGGCAGATTGAGCCTTCGGTTGTCCCGGTCTCCTTGAGCGGCGTTTCGTAGGGCAGGTGCGGATGCAGCGTCCAGGGGCTGTAGGGGTTGCCATCGATTTTTGCGGCGACACCTTCCAGCAGTTTCACCTTGATTCCGCAGCCCGTATTGCATTGCAGGCATACGGTGCTGATCTGGTTCTCAACGTCGATGAGTGGGTAGGATGAACTGGTTTGCTGTGCCGCCAGAATTTTGTCAAACGCCGGGAGTGAACCCAGCACCGCCGCGGCGCCGCCCGTGACTGCGGTGAGTTTGAGAAACTCACGCCGGGAAAGGCCGCAGGCTTCGGGTTGTTCAGCGACTTCAGCTTTGCTTTCCGGCACGGAAAGTACAGGTTTATCGGTCATTGTGCCACCTCCGTTTGGGTTGTGCTCTTGAAAAGCGGCAAACGGTCCATGCCCAGCAGGAAGGCGATGGTTGCCGCACCCACGACGCCGAAGGTGACTGACCACTCCATCAGGCTGGGGAAATAGTCAAAGCTCAGGTGCGGACCAGTGAAGGCAGTTGTCAGCCCTTCCAATTCAGGGACAGACAGCGCCGGAAAGACGATGTTGGCGCGGGCTGCCGCGAAGCCGATGAGGATGAATACACCCATCAAACCGGCCCACATCGGGTGTTTGCCCAACTTCGGCCAGGCCAGCACAATGATTGGAACCACCGTGCCCAGGCCGATCTGCACAATCCAGAAAGCCCACCAGTAGGGGCCAAACAAAACCTGGTTGACAGCATCCACGTTTTGCGGGACATTGCCGTAGAGCGATTGCGAGAAATCGGACCAGACAAAATAGGTTTTGATCAGCAGTAATGCGATGGAAGCGATCCCCAGCACTCTCAGCCGCTGCGCGTGGTGCTCTTCATCCCCCGAACCGAACCAGCCGAGGACAACCAGCATCAGCGCGACACCGCTGGTCAGTGAGAAGACCGGGAACTGCGCAGGCAAGAGGCCAACATGCCAGAACGCGCGGCCAGCGTTCACACCCAGTAATGCCCCTACCCCACCGCTGGCGAAGATCGACAGCACCAGCCCCACGACCATCAGCGGCTTGACGAGCGTTGAGCGCTCGCGGGTCGGGGATTCTCTGAACACGAGCACCAGCGAGGCCAGCGTCACCAGTCCAAAAACCGTGTAACCCCAGACAAGCTGCGCCAGCACCGACTGGAAGTTAGGTTGTAGATAAACCTTCCAGATCCTTTCCATGTGTCCAAGGTCCATAGCGATGGTGATTAAGGCTGCGGGCATGGTAATCAGTGCGCCCCACAGAGCTACTTTGCCCGTGCCCTTGAACAGCGGCACTTCAAAGAGGTAGTCGAGTGTGGCGACCATGTACGCTCCGGTAGCGATACCAGCAAAAAACAGATACATGGCAACCCACAGGCCCCAGTTGACATACGAGCCGTAGTTCGCCTCTTTTTCGCCGATAAACAATCGTCCGTAGAAACCATACAGTCCCAGGGCGAAGGCCAGGATGCCGAGGCCGTAAAGCACTTTTTTGAGCGCAGATGAGCTTAACATGGCTGTTCTCCTCCCTACACCAAGTAGTACACGCGCGGCTCGGTACCCAGTTCTTCTTTGAGCCGGAGGACGTTCGGCCTGGCGATCATCTCAGCTACCAGGCTGTCGGGATCGTTCGCATCCCCAAACATGGTGGCCCGCCCGATGCAGGTCGTCACGCAGGCCGGGAGTTGGCCGACACCGACGCGGTGCAGGCAGAAATGGCATTTGCGGACGTTGCCGATTGGGGACAGGTGCTCCTCGGTACGTGGGCGCGATTTGCCATACTCGAAGTTGGCGACTCGCTCGTAATCGTCGCCGGTATTTTGGCTCACCAATGCGGCGGCAACCGGTGTCGTCTCTGTATAGGTGTACCCAAAGTCGAAGGTGCGCGCGCCATACGGGCAGGCAGCGATACAGGCCCGACAGCCGATGCACTGGTCATAGTCCACAACCACCACACCGTCTTCATTCTTATACGTTGCGGTTACCGGGCATACTGGTACACAGGGTGGGTTGTCGCACTGCATACAGGGGCGAGGCGTGAAGCGTCGCGTCACGTTGGGGTAAGTGCCGATTTCCTCTTCCAGAACGGGACGGTAAACCACCCCCGGTGGCAGCTTATTCTCGGCCACGCAGGCAATGGTGCAGGCATGGCAGCCCACACACTTGCGCAGGTCGATCACCATCACCCAATGGCGTTCGTTTTTGGGCTTCTGCAATGCGCGTAGCAGTTCAATACGCATCCGCTCCACGGTATCCAGTGCTTGGAGGTCAGCAGTACTTGACGCACCGATCTGAGCGGTGGTGAACTCCTGGACTTGCTCCTCATAGGCGGCTAACACCGCCTGGGGGTTTGCTTCGAGCTTATCCAGAGCAGCCACTGCCAGGGCTGCTCCCCCTGCGCCCGCCAGTGCGCGTAAGAAATTGCGGCGGGTCACATCTGATTTGGGCTTATCATGAACACTTTTTGAATCGGTCATAGGTCCTGCACCCTTTCTTTCACTCGACAGGCGTCGAATGCAATCAGGACATGCTTCTATGACCACTATACTGAAAGGGCAGTGACCTGTGTAGCGGGAAAAGTCCGCATCTCATTGGGGATCTGTCAGGATTTTCCTGACAAGACTGAAAAATGGATGGCCTCCAGTCTGTGCGATCCGTGATCTGACGCCGTGAGGCGCGCTAGCCGGTTGTCGGAGAGAAATCTCTGATCCAGTTGGTAATGGTTTGGTTAGGTGTTTGCATAAGGCGATTTGACCTCAAAAGCATCTAATAACGCCAAAAACCGGCAACCCAAGC
>Ga0070741_10007785_pt1 | contig 21945 bp, 21 predicted proteins | sample Coa_R1_4_FD_66440 | JGI IMG/M metagenome (GOLD analysis project Ga0070741, IMG submission 66440) | Surface soil microbial communities from Centralia Pennsylvania, which are recovering from an underground coalmine fire - Coalmine... | ecosystem: Environmental > Terrestrial > Soil > Unclassified ... | reverse complement strand
AACCGAAGCGAATGTAGCCGTAACGCTGTCCAGCCGTCAGGTGCTCGCCCTCTTTCACGTAACAGAAGATCCGTCGCGCGATCAAACCGGCGATCTGCACGCAGGTGACGTCGACCCCGCTGTCCGTGCGGATATGCAAGGCCATCCGCTCGTTCTCCACCGAGGCTTTGTCCAATGCCGCGTTGAGGAAGCTGCCGGCGTTGTACCACGCCTTCCTTACCTCCCCGGTCACTGGGCTGCGGTTGGAGTGAACGTTGAACACGTTCATGAACACGCTGATCTTGAGCGCTTCGCGAGTGAGATAGGGGTCTTGGGCTCGGCCGACGAACACCACGCGACCGTCCGCGGGCGAAAGAACGAAACTGCCCCCCGTGCGGATGGAACGGCTTGGATCGCGGAAGAACTGCAGGACGAACACGAGCAATGCCCACAAAACCAGCGACCACCAACCGACCAGCCAGGTGGCGAGCACGGCGAGCCCGAGCACGATCAGAACGTGGGGCCAACCTTCGCGAGCGATGATGGGGTGGGGTTCGCGCATTTCTAAATCAGGGGTTGGGGACTAGGGGATAAAAGCAGGGGCTGGGGACTGGGGCTAGGGGCTTGGGGAATTGGTCGGAGCAGAAGCGTGGTCACCTGGGTCAATCTAGTCCAGGTTTGTGTCCCTTTGACGCTCTTTAGAATCCTTGCGTTTAGCGCTCTTGAGCACGCCAAGCGACGATACCAAAGACTTAAGAGCTGTTCCCCAGCCCCTGGTCCCCAACCCCTAGTACTTCCCCAGCCCTTTCAGTTCTTCGACCGATCGACCAGGCGATCCTTCTTCAGCCACGGCATCATCGCACGCAGCTTCTCACCGACCACCTCGATCTGATGCTCGCGGCCGATTCGGCGCATGGCGCCGAGCTTGGTCGCACCGGTCTGGTTCTCGAGCAGAAACTCCTGCGCGTACTGACCGGTTTGGATCTCCTTGAGAATCTTGCGCATCTCGTTCTTGCTTTCTTCCGTGATGATGCGCGGGCCGCGCGTGAAGTCGCCGTATTCGGCGTTGTTCGAAATCGAGTAACGCATGTTGGCGATGCCGCCTTCGTACATCAGGTCGACGATGAGCTTGAGCTCGTGCAAGCACTCGAAGTACGCCATCTCCGGTGCATAGCCGGCTTCTACGAGCACTTCGAAGCCGGCTTGAACGAGCGCCGTCGTCCCGCCGCACAACACGACCTGCTCGCCGAACAAATCGGTCTCCGTTTCTTCCCGGAAGTTGGTTTCGATCACACCGGCACGCGCACCGCCGATCGCTGCCGCGTACGACAGCGCCAGGTCGCGCGCCTTGCCGCTGCGGTCCTGTGCCACCGCGATCAAACATGGCGTCCCACCGCCGTCCATGTAGGTCTTGCGCACGGTGTGGCCGGGCGCTTTTGGAGCGATCATGACGACATCGATGTCATCGCGCGGAACCACTTGGCCGAAGTGAATGTTGAAGCCGTGAGCGAAAGCGAGCGTCGCGCCCTTCTTCATATTCGGCTCGACTTCCTTCCGATAAGTCGCCGCGATGTGCTCGTCGGGCATCAGCATCATGACGAGGTCCGCCTCTTTCACCGCATCGGGCACGCTCTTCACGCTGAGTCCGGCATTGACTGCCTTTGTCCACGATCCGCCCTGGCGCAGGCCGACGATGACCTTAACGCCGGATTCGTGCAGGTTGAGGGCGTGCGCGTGGCCTTGCGAACCGTAGCCGATGATTGCGATCGTCTTCCCTTTGATGAGAGAGAGGTCGGCGTCTTTGTCGTAGTAAACCTTCATGTGTTTCACCCTTTGGTAGTTAGGAGGGCTTCTGTGAAGGGGCTGGGGACTGAGGCCTAGGGACCGGGGAGAACCTCGCATTGCCCCGATCTCCCCCAGCCCCTAGCCCTCAACCCTCAGTCCCTAGATCTTCAAAACCCGCTCGCCGCGGCCAATGCCCGAGGCACCGGTGCGCACGGTTTCCAGAATGGCGCCACGCTCGAGCGCGCCGAGAAAGGCGTCGAGCTTGGTGCACGTGCCGGTGAGCTCGATGGTATAGGACTTGTCGGTGACATCGATGATGCGGCCTCGAAAGATATCGGTCAGCCGCTTCATCTCCTCGCGGTCCTTGCCCGAAGCGCGCACCTTGACGAGCATCATCTCGCGCTCGATGTGCTCACCATCCGAGAGGTCCACCACTTTCACGACGTCCACTAGCTTGTTGAGCTGTTTGGTGATCTGCTCGATGACGTCGTCGGAGCCGGTGGTGACGATGGTCATTCGAGACAGGGTCGGATCTTCAGTGGGCGCAACAGTGAGCGATTCGATGTTGTAACCGCGTGCAGAAAACAGTCCGGCGACCCGAGACAGGGCACCTGCCTCGTTCTCGAGGAGTAGCGAAATGATGTGCCGCATGTGCGTTCTAATCGTTGATTGAATGAATCGATGACGGGTTGCCGCAAGCGCTATCCGGGGAAGGATCAGCGCTCTCCGGTCATCCTCGTGAGATGAACGGATCGAGCGTTCGCCGCCGCTAAAGCCCTCTCCCTCGAGGGGAGTGGGAGAACTGCTATACCAGAATCATCTCCGAGAGCCCCTTCCCGCCGGGTACCATCGGGAACACGTTTTCCGTCTGATCGGTGATGAAATCCAGGAACACCAGATCGTTCTTGCGCTTGAACGCCTCGCGCAATGCCGGCTCGACATCAGCGGGCCGTTCGATGCGCATGCCGACATGGCCGTATGCCTCGGCCAGTTTGACGAAATCGGGCAACGCGTCCATGTAGGACTCGGAGTAGCGGTTGCCGTGGAAGAACTCCTGCCACTGCCGCACCATGCCCATGTAGCGATTGTTCAGGTTGATGATCTTGACCGGCAGACGATACTGCTTGGCGGTCGACAGTTCCTGAATGTTCATCTGAATGCTGGCTTCGCCCGTGACGCAGGCGACTTCCGCTTCCGGTATGGCGAGCTTGGCGCCGAGCGCGTAGGGGAGGCCAACGCCCATCGTTCCCAGCCCGCCTGAGTTGAGCCAGCGACGCGGTTTGTCGAACTTGTAGAACTGCGCGGCCCACATTTGATGCTGACCCACGTCCGAGGTCAGGATCAAATCGCCCTTGGTGACCTCGTACAGCTTCTCCACGACGAATTGCGGCTTGATGATCGATGCGTTGCGGTCGTAGCGCAGGCAATCTCGGCTGCGCCATTGTTCGATCTGTGCCCACCATTGCTTGAGCGCTGCCGCATCCGGACGCTCCTTGACGGTGCTCAGATGCCGCACCATTTCTTGCAGCACCTCGCGTACGTCGCCGACGATCGGGATGTCGACCTTTACCCGCTTCGAAATCGACGAGGGATCGATGTCGATGTGGACGATCTGCCGCTGCTCTTGGTTGAAATGCTTCGGGTTGCCGATGACGCGGTCGTCGAAGCGCGCACCGACGGCGAGTAGTACGTCGCAATACTGCATGGCCATGTTCGCTTCGTAGGTGCCATGCATGCCGAGCATGCCCATGAACTGCTTGTCGGTGGCCGGGTACGCACCCAAGCCCATCAAGGTGTTGGTGCAGGGATAGCCGAGGGTGCGCACCAGCTCCGTGAGCTCACTCGAGGCATTTGCCAGGATGACGCCGCCCCCCGTATAGATCATGGGACGCTTCGCTTGGAGCAGCAGCGCAGCAGCTTTCTTGATCTGGCCGCTGTGCCCCTTCACCACGGGGTTGTAGGAGCGCATCGTGATGCTGTCCGGGTAATGAAAGTGCGTCTTGGACAGCTGCACGTCCTTCGGGATATCGACGAGAACGGGCCCAGGCCGTCCCGTGCGCGCGATATAGAACGCCTTCTTGATGGTGAGTGCGAGGTCGCGCACGTCCTTCACCAGGAAGTTGTGCTTGACGCACGGGCGGGTTACGCCCACCGTGTCCACCTCCTGGAAAGCATCTTGTCCGATCGCGTGGGTCGGCACCTGGCCGCTGACGATCACCAACGGGATCGAATCCATATACGCCGTGGCGATGCCGGTCACCGCGTTGGTCAAGCCAGGCCCGGAGGTCACCATCACGACACCGGTGCGAGCAGTCGCCCGGGCATAGCCTTCGGCGCCATGGACGGCAGCTTGCTCGTGCCGCACCAGGATGTGCTTGACCTTGTCCTGCTTGAACATTTCGTCATAGATGGGAAGGATCGCCCCGCCCGGATAGCCGAATGCGAACTGAACGCCCTCTTCCTGCAGGCACCGCACCGTGATCTCGGCACCCGACAACTCGGTCTGCGATGTCACTCCGGGGGCGGTCATTTCCATGGCGTTGGTCCTCAAAAAGTGGGCGGGTCCCTCATGGGGTCTCGTACCCTCGCAACCGAGCCGAGCATCGCCGGGCCGTCGTGCGGGGGAACCGTGGAAGATACCGTGCACGCCCGGCCCCGGTCAACAAAGCTTCGAATAAAGAGGAGTTTGGCCCGACAGGATCGATCGACGCCGCGCGCGCCGAGGGCGAAGGACGACCGCGTGCCAGCGACGGGCTTATCGATTCACAGGTGCGAGCGTACCCAAGCACGCCATTGCGTGAACAACTCGGTATCGCGCCCGGCAATCACCGAGCGCTGCCACAGGTCGTCGCTACCGAAATCGTCGTGGGTCAGCGAGGAGATGCTGCCGCCAGCCTCCTCCAAGATCAAGGAGCCGGCCGCGTAGTCCCAGAACTTCTGACCGCCGTGCAAGTAGAGGTCGAAGCGCCCTGAGGCAACGTAACACCAGTCGAGCGTCCCTGCGCCGAAGTTGCGCTGGGATGAGTAGGGCGGCGTCGAGGCCAGTGCGCAGGCCAGGCGAGGGGGAATGCGTTTGAAGTCGATACCGGCAATGGCGCCGCGCATCCGGCGCACCGCATTGCGCAGCGGCAAGCGCACGCCGTTGAGGAATGCACCCTGACCACGTCGAGCGTAGAACATCTCGTCGGCCATCGGGTGATACACCACTCCCAGCTCGGAACGACCATGCGTGACGAGGGCCACCGAGACCGCGAAGTATGGGACCCCATAGACGAAGTTCGATGTCCCATCGATCGGGTCAACGCACCATAGGGCCGCATGGCCGGCCAGTTGACGCTCGACTTGCTGCGCCTGGGTCATCTCCTCCCCGACCACGGGGACAGGCGCGATCTCGTGCAGCGCTTGCGCCAAGGCGTCTTGGGCAGCCAGGTCGGCCGCGGTGAACAGACTGCCGTCGGGCTTACGTTGATGGGCAACGTTGAGGAAGCGCGGCATCACTTCGGCGGCGGCAACGGCTCTCACCGCTGCGATTACTGCCTCGAGCATCCCTGCATCCTGCCCTATTGTCGATTCTTCCAACTGCATTTCACCGAAGCTGCGTCTATCCGGGTAATCCGATCGGCCCTTGTTGAGGACAGCCGCGCCGCGCAAGCGGTGTGCCATGCGCTCCCGGGCTCAAATCGCGTATCCAAACGGTATTCCACTCGCCGCCCCAATTTTACTTGGCGATGACGCAGATGAGCACGAGGTGGCAGAATCCCAAGATGGATAGTTCTACACAACGTTCCGGCGCGGCCCTAGGCGCGGACTCCGCCGGCGCTACGCCTCCAAGCTCGAGCGGGCGGATGGTGCGCTTGCACTACCCTGGCGAGATCCGCGTGGGCGCGTTGCTCGATTTGCCCGAACACACCGCGCACCATGCGCTGCGCGTACTGCGCTTGCGACCCGGCGAGCGCGTTGCCGTATTCAACGGCCAGGGCGGCGAGTGGCACGCTCGAATCACCGAGATCCACAAGGCGCGTGCGGCGGTACAAGTCCTCGAGCATGTGTCGCGCGAGGTCGAGTCGCCACTTCCGATCGTCCTGGCTCAAGCGATCAGCGCGCGCGAGCGCATGGACCTGACGATCGAAAAAGCGGTCGAGCTGGGCGTGAGTGAGATTCAACCGATCGAGAGTCGCCGCAGTGTCGTGAAGCTGCGCGACGAACGGGCGAGTCGGCGCATCGAGCATTGGCAGAACATGGTGTATTCGGCTTGCGAGCAGTGCGGGCGCAACCGCATTCCGGTCGTTCACCCGATCGAGAACCTGCCCACATGGCTGGGCGCGCTACCTCGGCCCTCTCAAGCGCTGCGCTTGATGCTGTCCCCTAACGCCGAAGACCATTTGCGCCAACTCCCTGCGCCAAGCTCGGTCGTGCTGCTGGTCGGGCCGGAAGGCGGGTTCGATGACGACGAGCGAGACCTCGCGCAACTCTTCGGCTTTACCGCCGTACGGCTGGGGCCTCGTGTGCTGCGCACCGAGACCGCGGCGTTGGCAGCGATCTCCGCGATGCACGCGCTATGGGGAGACTTTTGATCGGCGGTGCCTGGGATGGCATATAGTAGAAAGGGGCTGGGGAAGACCTCTGAGCGCTTTGCATCGCATACTCAGCACGCTGAAAAGCGCTAAGCGCAAGAATGTAGAGGGACCGAAGGAGCGCCCCGTTCGCTGCATGTGATCGCGCTTGCGCTCCAACCAACTCCCCAGCCCCTAGCCCCCAGCCCCCTTATCCAAGACCTGGAACGGACATGGACATTCGAAACAAGACCTTCGTTGTGACAGGCGGTGCCTCCGGCTTAGGCGGTGCAACCGTGGAAGCGATCGTCGCCGCCGGCGGCAACGCGGTCATCGCCGACATCAAAGCCGATCCCGTGGCGATTGCTGCGCAATTCGGCGAGCGGGCTCGCTTCCTTCAGACTGATGTCACCGACCAAGCCCAAGGTCAAGCGGCGGTCGACTTGGCGCTGAATGCCTTCGGCGGTCTGCACGGCTTGATCAACTGCGCGGGAATCGCAGTCGCCGAGAAGACGATCGGTAAGGAGGGACCGCACAAGCTTGCGTCGTTCACGCGTGTCATTCAGGTGAACCTGATCGGCACCTTCAACATGATTCGGTTGGCAGCAAACGCCATGGCCGCGCAGGCGCCCGATGCCAGCGGGGAGCGAGGCGTGATCGTCAACACTGCGTCGGTCGCCGCCTTCGATGGTCAGATCGGCCAGGCGGCCTACTCGGCCTCGAAGGGCGGCGTCGTCGGCATGACGCTGCCAATCGCGCGCGACCTGGCGCGCTCGGGTATTCGCGTGGTGACGATTGCCCCGGGGCTGTTCGAAACGCCGATGCTGCTCGGAATGCCGCAAGAGGTTCAGGACGCCTTGGCGCGGCAAGTGCCGTTTCCGTCCAGATTGGGCAAACCTGCCGAGTACGCCGCATTGGTCAAGCACATCGTCGAAAACCAGATGCTGAACGGCGAGACGATTCGCCTCGATGGCGCGATCCGGATGGCCCCCAAGTGAGCGGCGATAGCGCCTGGGAAAGGGCTGGTGCGATGTGCTGCGTCGGCGACCTGGAGCGGGCCCGCGGCTCGTTCTTGGCGCTCATCGACAAGCCCTGATCGGCCGTATGACTGCCCTCGACGCTTTCGTCCAGTGGTTCCGATCTGCGGCACCCTATATCCATGCCTTCCGGGGATGCACCTTCGTCGTTGCGTTCGGCGGCGAGGTGGTAGCCGACGGCAAGTTCGTCGCCCTCACGCACGACCTGAACCTGCTCGCCAGTCTCGGCGTGCGGCTGGTGCTCGTGCACGGCACGAGGCCGCAGATCGAAAGCCGCCTCAAGGCGCGCGGCAATGGTGCCCGATTCGTGCGGGGCATTCGGGTGACCGACGCCGAGACGATGCGCAGCGTCAAGGAGGCGGCCGGCCAGCTCCGAGTGGAGATCGAGGCATTGCTGTCGATGGGCTTGCCGAACTCGCCCATGGCCAACGCCGAGATCCGCGTCGCGGGCGGCAATTTCATCACTGCACGCCCACGCGGCGTGTTCGACGGTGTCGACATGGAGCACACGGGCGAGGTGCGCCAGATTCACGCTGATGCGATCCGCGAGCGGCTCGATGCCGGAGATCTGGTGTTGATTTCCCCGCTCGGTTATTCGCCCACCGGCGAGATTTTCAACCTGACGATGGAGGACGTCGCGGCCGAAACGGCGATCGCGCTCCGAGCCGACAAGCTGCTGTTCTTGACCGAGCAATCAGGTGTGACGACCCCGAGCGGCCAGCTGCAGCGCGAGCTCACCGTGTCGGAGGCGGAGTTGTATTTGCGCGAACAACCCGACGTGCCGGAGGATGCGCGGCTCTATCTCCCGGCCGCGATCCGCGCGTGCCGCAGCGGTGTGGCGCGCGTCCATCTGCTGTCGCGCCACGTCGATGGCGCTTTGCTGCAAGAGCTGTTCACGCACGATGGCGTGGGAACGATGATCACCCGCGATCCGCTCGAGCAGATCCGCAGCGCCACGATCGAAGACATCGGCGGCATCCTGCAACTGATCGAACCCCTCGAACAGGACGGCAGTTTGGTGAAGCGCTCGCGCGAGCTGCTCGAGCGCGAGATCGATCGGTTCAGTCTGCTGGCGCACGACGGTATCGTGGTCGGCTGCGCCGCGCTCTACCCGTTTCCCGCCGATCGGATGGGGGAGCTTGCTTGTCTCGCTGTGCACCCCGATTATCGAAATGCCGGGGCCGGAGATCGTTTGTTGCGCCACGTCGAAGCCCAAGCACGTCGAGCTGGTATTGCACGCTTGTTCGTGCTTACTACACGCGCGGCGCACTGGTTCGTCGAGCGCGGTTTCGTTGCGGGCGAGCTCGACGCTCTGCCGCAACAGAAACAGCAGTTGTACAACTATCAGCGGCGATCCCAGGTCTTCATCAAGGCACTGCCGGACTGAACGGCCGCGATTCGCAGCCGCTGAAATCTCTTTGTAACATCACCGGGTCCCTTATCGGAGAGAATTCATGGCACGCATGGTCCATTGTGTAAGGCTCGGGCGCGAGGCCGAGGGGCTTGACTTTCCACCCTATCCCGGCGCGCTGGGGCAGCGCATCTACGAACACGTCTCGAAGGAAGCCTGGCAAGCCTGGCTCGAGCAACAAAAGCGATTGATCAACGAAATGCGCCTCAACCTTGCCGACCCCAAAGCGCGCCAGTATCTGGCGCAGCAGATGGAGCAGCATTTCTTCGGCACGGGAGCAGATGAAGCGTCGGGATTCGTCCCGACCGGGCGCGAATAGCGGCACGCCCTGGCATGGACACCCTTGGTTCGGACACCGCGGGCAGCGTCGTGACCAAAACCAAGAGCGCCAACCCGCAGCATTATCTGAATCGCGAACTCGGCCTGCTGGAGTTCAATCGCCGGGTCCTGGCGCAAGCCGCCGACAGCTCGATCCCCTTGCTCGAACGCTTGCGATTTCTGTGCATCGTCAGCAGCAACCTCGACGAGTTCTTCGAGATTCGCGTCGCGGGCCTAAAGGCCCAGATCAACCTCGGCGCCGACGCGCCGGGTCCCGATGGGTTGCAGCCCTCGCGCATCTATCGGGAAGTTTCACGCATCGCACACGAACTAGTCGCCGCGCAATACCAGCTATGGAACGATGACGTCCTACCGTCTTTGGCCAAGCAGAGCATTCGCTTCTATCGGCGGCGCGATTGGACCGCTTCGCAACGTGAGTGGATCTCGGCTTATTTCTTTCGCGAGATCATGCCGGTCCTCACACCGATCGGGCTGGATCCCGCCCATCCGTTTCCTCGCATTCTGAACAAGAGCTTGAACTTCGCCGTACAGCTCTCGGGAAAGGATGCTTTCGGGCGTAGCTCGGGGATCGCATTGGTGCAAGCCCCGCGCGTGCTGCCTCGCGTGATCAAGCTGCCAAGCCAGCTCGCCGGATGCGATTATGCGTTCGTATTTCTTTCATCGATCATCCATGCGCATGTCGGCGAGTTGTTCGCGGGCATGCAAGTACAGGGCTGCTATCAGTTCCGCGTGACGCGCAACAGCGATCTGTTCGTCGACGAGGAAGAAGTCAAGAATCTGCGCATCGCACTGCAGGGCGAGCTGCCACAGCGGCATTTCGGTGACGCGGTGCGCCTCGAGGTGGCCGATCTGTGTCCGGCGGAAATGAGCGAGTTCCTGCTGCAGCAGTTCGGTCTGGCGGCGAGCGATCTGTACCAAGTCAACGGGCCGGTGAACCTCGTTCGGTTGATGCAAGTGCCCGATTGGGTTGCACGAACCGATCTGAAATTTCCGCCCTTCACCCCCGGCGTGCCGGCAACGCTGGTGAAGCGACCCGACTTGTTCAGCGCGATCGCCAAGCACGACGTGCTGCTCCATCATCCGTTCGAATCGTTCAAGCCGGTCATCAATTTCATCGATCAGGCGGCGCAGGATCCTGACGTTGTCGCGATCAAGCAAACGGTCTATCGCACCGGCGCCGATTCGGAACTGATGCGCATTCTTGTCGACGCGGCAAGGCGCGGCAAGGAAATCACCGTGGTTGTCGAGTTGATGGCACGGTTCGACGAAGAGGCCAACATCAACTGGGCAGCTCAGCTGGAAGAAGTCGGCGCACATGTGGTCTACGGTGTGGTCGGTCACAAGACGCACGCCAAGCTCGCCATGGTGGTGCGGCGTGAGGGCGATGGCCTGCGCCGCTATTGCCACATCGGCACCGGCAACTACCACTCGCGCACCTCCACGCTGTATACGGACTTCGGCGTGTTCACCGCCAACGAAGAAGTGTGCGCCGACGTCAATGACGTGTTCATGCAGCTCACCGGACTGGGCAAAGCGGGCAAGCTGCGCCACTTGTGGCAGTCGCCTTTCACACTGCAAGCGCAACTGATCGGCTCGATCCGCGAGGAGGCGCAAGCCGCCAAGGCCGGGAAGAAAGCCGGCATCATTGCGAAGATGAACGCGCTGCTCGACGCGCAGATCATCGACGAGCTGTATCTAGCTTCCCAGGCCGGGGTCAAAATCGACCTGATCGTGCGTGGCGTGTGCGGATTGCGGCCCGGGATCGCGGGCTTGTCGGAGAACATACGCGTGCGCTCGATCATCGGGCGATTCCTCGAACACCATCGCGTGTTTCACTTCGCCAACAGCGGCAGGACCTATATCTCGAGCGCCGATTGGATGGAGCGCAATTTCTTCCGCCGCATCGAGGTCTGCCTTCCCATTCTCGATCCGCGCTTGAGGAAACGCGTCGTGGACGAGGGTCTACGCAAGTACCTCGACGACAACTGCCAAGCTTGGCAAATGGATGCCGACGGGCGCTACACGCGATGCATCCCGGCGAAAGGCGAGCCCGTGCACTGCGCCCAGCTCGAGCTGCTCGCCGAGCTATCGAGTATGCAGCCGGAGGAGGTGGCGCGGACACCGCGCAAGCTCCAACCTCGCCGCAAGGCCAAGGCTTCGGCGTGAGCGCTAGACGTTTGCACCGTGATGGTGTCGAGGCAAGCACAACCGCGCTTTCGGGCGAGGATACGAGCGCGTCTCAACGCCCGCGGCCGCCGTCACCCATTCGGACGCCTCCCGTCCAACCCCAGGTCGAAGTCGAACTCAAGCTTTCGATCGCACCGGAAGACGTGGCCAAGCTCGCCCGTTTGCCGCTGGTGCGCGCGAGTGCGCGCGGACGCGCCCACACGCGCGTGATGCACAGCATCTACTACGACACACCCGACTGCGATCTGCGCCGAAGCGGCATCGCGCTGCGCCTGCGGCGCGAGGGATCGCGATGGATGCAGACGCTCAAAGGGGGCGGCGCCGTCGAAGGCGGCTTACACCGGCGCGATGAAATCGAGCTGCCCATCGCTGGACCGTTCATTGACCTCACGCCGCTGGACGCATCGCTCACCAGCGTGCTGCCCGAGGCCGACGGGCAAGCGCGCCTGCGCCCGGTTTTTACGGCGGATTTCCGCCGCACCGTGCGCCGCGTGGTGCCGACATCGGGGGTGGAGTTGGAGCTGTGCGTCGATACCGGACAGATCGTCGCCGGCGAATCGAGCGAGCCGATCAGCGAGGTCGAGCTCGAGCTCAAATCCGGGCCCGCGCACGCGCTGATCGCGTTCGCCGACGCCCTGGTCGGCGAGCTGCCGCTGCGACTCGAACCCATGAGCAAAGCCGAGCGGGGTTATCGGCTCGCGAACGCGGCACGGCCTGCACCGACCAAAGCACCCGAAGTGCGGCTCGATCCGGCCATGAGCGTCACGAGTGCTTGGCGCACGCTGGTGTTTGCCTGCATCGCCCATTTGCAAGCCAACGAGGCGGGAACGATCGCCGGCGAAGACAGCGAGTATCTGCATCAGGCTCGGGTCGCGCTGCGGCGTTTGCGTTCTGCATTCAACGTATTCAGCGGGCCGTTTCCGCGCGCTTCGATGCAAGAGCTGCTAGGCGAAATCCGATGGCTCGACGACGCACTCGGTCCCGCCCGCGACTGGGATGTGTTCACGCTGTCGACGTTGCCGCAAATTGAAACCGCCTTCCCTGACCACGCCGGATTGCAAGCGCTGGGCGATCGGGCGCAACAGCTGCGCGCGGCGAGTCTGCAAACGGTGCGCGAGAGCTTGCGCTCGACTCGCTACACGCGCTTGCTGTTGCAGCTCATCGGCCTGTTCGATCGGCAACCGTGGCTGCTTGCCGACGACGCGAACGCCGCGTCCTTGCGCGAGGCGTCTCTCTTGGGGTTTGTAGCGGACGTGCTCGCGCGAAGACATCGCAAGGTAATCAAGCGCGGCCGTCGACTCGAAGCGCTCGATCTCGTCGGCCTTCACGAGTTGCGCATCGCGGTGAAGAAGCTGCGCTATGCCGCTGAATTCTTCGCAACCCTGTTCGAGCGCAAAGCGCAGCGCCGCTATGTGCGCGCGTTGGCCGCTCTGCAGGAACATCTGGGCGCACTCAACGACGCAGCGACGATCGAGACGTTGTGCAGCCAGCTGGGATCGGCGAGCGCCGATCAGGGTGAAGCAATCGGGTTGTTGCGTGGCTGGTCCGCGGCTGGGGCTCGGGCACAAATTGAGCAGCTCAAGCCGGCTTGGAAGAGATTCCGAGACGCCGACCCGTTCTGGTAGCGCACGTTCGGGGGCGAGGAAGCAATGGATCTGATCTTGTGGCGTCACGCCGACGCCGAAGACGGCACCTTGGATCTGCAACGCGCGTTGACACGCAAAGGCGAAAAGCAGGCCATGCATATGGCGCAATGGCTCAGCGCCCATTTGCCTTCCCACACGCGCATTGTGGTCAGTCCGGCGCTGCGCGCCCAGCAGACCGCCCGCGCGCTCGCCCGCGCGTTCGAGACGGTGCCGGCGCTCGCGCCCGGCGCTCCGTACACCAACGTGTTATCGGCGGCGAACTGGCCGCAGGGACATGGGGCAGTGGTCGTGGTGGGACATCAACCCACTCTGGGCCAGGTTGCTGCTCTTCTCCTTTCCGGCGAGCCTGCCTTCTGGACCATCAAGAAAGGGGCAATTTTCTGGTTGACGCATCGTTCACGCGCAGCCGAGCCACAGGTCGCCCTACGCGCGGCGCTCTCGCCCGAGCTTCTGTAGGCGATGACGGATCCAGGCGGGCGGCGCCGCGACGCTAGATCCCGACCCCTCCATCCTTGGAATGCCTGATCGCCCGCGACGCCGCGCCTTGGTCACCGCTGCAGCGGCTCGCTTGCAATCGCGCCGGTGAAGGCTGACGATCGTGGTGTTCATGTCTGGGGAGAACGAAATGCCGTTCGCCTACACGCGCCTGTGCCTGCCTGCGCTGGGACTGCTCGGTGCCTGCGCCGTCACCCCAGCGCCGACGTACTCGACCGACCATCCCGCTAACCCGGCTGCAGCCAGTGCACCGTCGATTACCGATACCTCGCCGTTGACGAGCTTCGAGCTGCCTGCGGGAGCCGCCGGTCATGCGGTTCGCAAGGCACCGGCCCCGACACAGCGCTCACCCGAGGCAGAGGACGAGCATGCTCATCACCACCACTGATCGCGTGGCCGTGCTGCGCGCGCTGGCCGCGCTCGCGATCCCCACCCTCGGCGCATGCGCAACGGTCGATGCGAGCGCCCCGTTTGGCGGCGTGCGCAGCCAAGTCGAGCGCAGGACCGGACAGGTCGAGTGGAGCCGATCGCAATCACCGGAGCCGAGCGTGCGGGCGGCGATCGGACGTCTGCTCGCGACCCCCTTGACGCCGCAGAGCGCGGTGCAGCTGGCCTTGTTCAACAACCGGCGGTTGCAAGTGCAGTTCGAGCGGCTCGGCATTGCGCAAGCCGATCTCGTCGAAGCCGGTTTGCTGGAAAATCCCCTGTTGTCGCTCAGCCTGTATTACGGGGCGGGGACGATCATCGAGGCGAGCATCGTGCAGGACGTACTCAGTCTCGTGAGCCTGCCGGCTCGCAAGCAATTGGGGGCGGCGCAGGCCGAACGTGTCGCGGCGGAAGTCGCACAACAAGTCCTCGATCTCGCTGCCGAGGTCAAGACGCAATACGCGGTCGTCGTGGGCGACGCACAAGGTCTGCAACTCGCCCTGCAAGTGCAATCATCGACCGAAGCGGGGGCCGAGCTGGCGCAACGTCAGTACGCAGCGGGCAACTTGAGTCAGCGCGAGCGCGACCTGCAGCAAGCGTTCTATGCGCAGAGCGCACTGGAGGTGGCGCAGGCTCAAGCCCAATTGGCCGCAGATCGCGAGCGACTCAACCGCTTGCTCGGATTGTGGGGGGCGCAAACGCAATGGACGATCCCGGAACGGCTGCCGCGGGTGCCCGCCGCGCTACCGGACCTGAGCAACGTGGAAGCGGCCGCCATCGCCCAGCGGCTGGATTTGCAGGCGGCGAAGAAAGGGGCACAAGCCGCCTTGATCGCACTCAATTTGACGCGTCAATTCCGCTACCTTTCTCCCCTGGGGCTAGGCGTCGCGTTCAAGCGCGAGGCCAACGGCGACAAATTGGTGGGGCCGGATGTGGAACTTGGCCTACCGCTGTTCAACCAAGGCCAAGCGCGCATCGCTCGCGCGGAGGCCGACTATCGCCGTGCCGAAGACGAAGTGGAAGCGCTTGCCGTCGAGATTCGATCGCAGGCGCGCGCGGCGCGCGATCGCGTCGTCGCAGCCGCGCAAGCAGTCGCGCACTACGAGCGCGTGCTGCTTCCGCTGCAAACGCAGATCGCGGACGAGACCTTGAAGTTTTACAACGGCATGCTCGTGGGCACTTACGACTTGCTGCTTGCCCAGCAGGCGCAGGTGCAGACGGCCCGCCAATACGTCGCCGCGCTCAAGGAGTTCTGGCAAGCGTGGGCGGAACTCGAGCATGCCCTGGGCGGGCCCCTGGCGAGCGACTCGTCGCAGTCGCCGGCGCCCGCGCATTCGAATCCGTAGGAGATCCCATGCCCACTCGACGACAACTCTTGAAAGGCGCGACAGCGCTCCTCGCCGGCGGTGCCTTGTCGGCTGATCTCCGCTCGGCCTCAGCGGCCGAGCAGGCGGCCGCGCGCACTGCGCCCCCCATTCCACCTCCGCCCGGTCAGCGCTATACACCCGTGGTGACCCTCAACGGCAGCAGTCTGGCTTGGAAGCTCGACAACGGCGTCAAGGTATTTCACCTGATCGCCGAGCCGGTCGAGCGCGAGTTCGCGCCGGGGATGATGGTCAAGTGCTGGGGCTACAACGGGCAGACCCCGGGCCCGACCATCGAATGCGTCGAAGGCGATCGCGTGCGCATCCTGGTCACCAATCGATTGCCCGAGCACACCAGCATCCACTGGCACGGCATCTTTGTTCCGAACGGGATGGACGGCGTGGGCGGTCTGACTCAGCCGCACATCGAGCCCGGCGAAACCTATGTCTACGAATTTACGCTGGGACAGAACGGCACCTTCATGTACCACCCGCATGCGGACGAGATGTTGCAGATGGCGCTCGGCATGCACGGCTTCTTCGTCGTCCATCCGCGCGTGCCCGAGCAGCCGCGCATCGATCGCGACTACTGCATCATGCTGATGAACTTTGCCGTCCATGCCGGCACTTGGCGGCCCGACCCTTCCGTGATGACCGACTTCAACATGTGGACGTTCAACAGCCGAGTCTTCCCCGGCATCGATCCCATGGTCGCCCGGCTGGGCGAGCGGGTGCGCGTGCGCATTGCCAACATGTCGATGCACGAGCACCCGATCCATCTTCACGGCATGGCGTTCGAAGTGACGGGCACAGACTCCGGTTGGATTCCGCCCTCCGCGCGCTATCGAGAGACCAACATGCTGGTGCCGGTGGGCAACGTGCGGGCGGGGGAATTCGTCGCGGATCTGCCCGGCGATTGGGCCATTCACTGCCACAAGTCGCATCACACTATGAACGCGATGGGACATAACATCCCCAACATGCTGGGCGTCGATCAGCGCGATCTCGAAAAGCGCATTCGCCAACTGGTACCGAATTACATGGCGATGGGTAGAGACGGCATGTCCGAACATGCCGAGCATATGGCGATGGGCCACATGCGCCTGCCGGACAACACGCTGCCGATGATGACGGGCGAAGGGCCGTTCGGTCCGCTCGAGATGGGCGGCATGTTCACAGTGATCAAGGTGCGCGAGACGATCGCGCCAGGCGATTACAGCGATCCCGGTTGGTACGCCCATCCGCCGGGAACCGTTGCCTGGAAGATCTCCGACGAGGAATTGAAGAAGTATTTGGGTTGACGGGGCGAACACGGGCGTGTCATTGTCGCGTCCCTTCGGAGTGGATCGATGGGCGCACGAAACCTTGCCGCCTGTATTGGCTCTTGGCGTTTGCGGCCTCACGGCTAACGCTCAAACGCGCAACGCGGCGCCTCAGAGCGAACGATTCCAGCGGGTGCGATACCTGCAGCGGCTTCGGCTCCAAATCAGTGGAGATCGATCATGCCAAAGGTCGCCTTCCTCGGTCACCCCGTCCATCCACAGCTCATCGTCGCGCCGGCGGCGTTATTTCCATTCACCTTCGTGCTCGACCTTCTGTTCAGAACCACCGGCAAGCGATCCTTCCGCCATGCAGCGCTTTACAGCTTAACCGGCGGCGTGGTCGGCGCCCTGGGGGCAGGCACCACGGGCGCGCTCGATTACCTCGAGATCCCCGCGGATAGCGAGGAAAAGAAGCTCGCGAACGTGCATGCCGCTCTCAATCTGGGACTGCTCGGGGCCGCGGCTGCCAATCTGGCGATGCGTTGGGCAGGCGCTGACGCCCGAGATCGGCTGCCGTTCGCGCTGTCGGCGCTCGCCGCCGTGGGCGTCATCGCATCGGGCTGGTACGGCGGACATCTCGTCTATCGACATGGCGTGCGCGTGCGCGAGAATCTCGATGAGCCCGACGTGCGCAGGCTGCCGATGGACAAACGCGCCGAGGCAGGCTTACATCAAATTGCGCAAGCAGCGCCGGCGGTCGGTCCAGAAGCACATGCCGCCCGCGTAGCACAGAGCCATGCTCGGGAAATTAGATCGTGACAGGTTGTCACCGGCACGGCGCCTCATGCGTTGGTAAGAGTAAGTCGGGTGCGGGGACCACGCGGCACGCAGTATGCTGACTAAATGCCATCCAAAGAGGGGAGGCGAGTATGCGATATGCTCGAGGCTATATCGGTCTTTCGCTGGTGGCCATGTGCCTGACATCGACGCCCATTTCACACGCTGCACTGAGATGCATGGTCAGCAGCGAGGACACGGTAGCGTTGCAAGAAGCGACAAGCGGCCCGCATAGGGACGACGGATCACGGCAAGCCTGCAAGGACGATTGCGTGGCGAACTTACCGCCGCCGGTGACCTTCCAAAATGGGGTGGCGGCGCCTGCCCACATTCCGGTCGTGTCGCCGGCTGACGAAATCGCAGCCTGGCACGCTGAGATCTTCGACCAGTTGAGTCGGTCGTCGGATCAGACGATCTACTGCAAGCTCGATCTTTAACTGGGTCGCAATTCAAGCCCGAAGCGACGGCGCCGGCGCATCAAGACGCCGAACCGAAGCGTTGCATCAGCGCGAGCATTGCGCCGTAGGCGAGCAGCGTCATTGCGCTCGACAAGAGGAGGCTGGGCCAGAATCCGACTCCCGACCTGAGCAGCTGCGGCAGCGCAACGAACAGCACGAGCGAGGGAAGCACCAACCAGAAGATGGAGGTCGCAAGCCCGCCCACACGAGCGGTGTCGCCGGTATCCAGATACAACCAGGTCAGCGCGAGCAGCGACGTGATGGGCAAGGAGGCGAGCAAGCCGCCGAGAACGGTACTGCGCTTGGCCAGCTCCGCAACCGCCACCAGCACGATTGCGGAGACGAGCACCTTCACAGCGTACTGCAGCATCATTGCTTGGCGGCCGACCGGAAAAGGGCGCGCAAATCCGGCCGACGCACGTCGAAGTCGAGAAACATGAATTGGCGCGCAGGGTCGGCATTCGGCCGATGCGAGCTGTCGTATCGGTAGTCTTCCGCGGTCAGCCCCTCGGGCAGCAAGGCGTGCTTCGCGCGCGGGTCGAGCAAAATGATATCGCCGGCTGAGTGGGGATGCGCTCGCCCAGCGGGCGCGGCGAGACCGAGTTCACCGCTGTGGGCGACGACGATCACGAAATAGACGTACGGGAATCGAAAGAAGTCGTCGTGTAACCCGACCGGCCCGCAGCCGTGGATCGAAAAGCGATCACGGCTGAAGATATCGAGAGGCACCTGCAGTCGTGCGGCAAGGGCGTCCCGCAGCTGGTCGATGAAGCCCAGCGAAACGTGGGTGTAAACCGCCTTGAGTTCGCGCGTCTCCTCGGAAATGAAGTCGTCGGGACACAGTTCGCGTGCGATCTGGTAAAGCCGATTCAGTTCGGCGCCGAACTGTTCCAGGCGCAAACCGGTGCACACGAACCCCGGTCGGACGCGCTCTGCCGGCCTCGGCAGGGAAGCGAAGCTAATCACACCTCCGGCTCGAAGCGTAACGCCACGCCGTTGTTGCAGTAGCGCAGCCCGGTGGGCTCCGGCCCATCCTCGAACACATGGCCCTGGTGGCTCCCGCAAGTCGCGCAATGATATTCGGTGCGCACCATGAACAGCTTGCGGTCGAGCTTGGTATCCACCGCGCGTGGAATGGCGGTGAAAAAGCTCGGCCAACCCGTGCCGCTGTCGAACTTCATGTCCGAATTGAACAACGGCGTGCCGCAAGCCGCGCACACATAGCGTCCTTTACGTTTCTCGTCGTTCAGCGGGCTCGAGCCCGCGCGCTCGGTGCCCTCCTGGCGCAACACCTTGTATTGCTCCGGTGACAGAATGCGGCGCCATTCCTCGTCGGAGCGCTGAATTTTATCGCTCATGGTCATTCCTCTCGTCTGGCCCTCGGCCGCTCGCCTCATCGAGCGCGTGCCTTGAATTCTGCAATATAGGCATCGACTTGCGGTTTTCGTTTCCGCATCGTGCTTTCGATCTCGGCGCTCACTCCATCGATGTAGCGGATGATCTCGCCCATCAGCGGGTAGATCAGCATCTTCCAGTATTTGAGGCTCGGGCAGTAGCGGCTGTCAGGGCTGCAAGCAACGAATTGGAAGGTATCGGGGTAGCGGCTGGTGAACTCGATATCCTCGCGGGGAATGCGTTTCTGAGCTTCTTGCTGCAGGGCGCGCAATTCGTGCTCGGCCTCCTGCAGTTCATAATCGAAACGGTCCGTAAAGGTGTAGTTGAACAAGACCATTTCGCCCAGGTACCAGTCCATGAGTTGACGTAGCTTCTGCCCGCCTTCGGTCTGGAAATGCGTGGCGACGGTATCCGCTTCTTCGCCGTCCAGCTCGCGGCTGGCGTATTCGGTCCAAGCTTGCCTGAGCCAAGCCCCCGACAAGTAGCGCTTCGCCATAATGCCGTCGGCGTCCGCGAGCAAGGCCTGCTTCGCGGCCCGATACTCGGGCGCGCTATCCCACCACTCACCGCGCAGCCCCGCCTCGCGGCCCCACTCACCGAGCAACTTACGCGCGCTGCGTATGGCAGACTGCTTGATCATGAGCGCGCCGCCGCCTAGCAGCAACGTCGTATCGTGGCTCGCGACCACGCGCGATACCGCTTCGGCCGCATTCGCCTCGTCGTCCGCGGTGGCTGCGGGCCACGGCGCGAGCAACGCAAGCAGCGCCAGGCATAGGCGCCAGGATGCGATCATCTGTACACCTCGGTCTGCTTTCGACAAGAACCGCGCATTGTACCGATCGAGAACGCGGGTCTTCCGGAGGCGCCTCGCACCGCATGGAAGCTAAACTCTGATAGCGAAAAGGAACCTGATGGATGCAATCGGACGGTTGAGGATCACCGTTGTTACCGTGTTCGTATTGGCACTCGCCGCCTTCGCTCGAGAATCGTTGGCGACCGACTGGATCGCCATGGGGCCGAATCCCGGCGGGCGGCTGGGCGAGGACATGCCGTTCGAAGGCGACGACATCATTCGTCGTGCCCCCGCCGCCACCAAAGAGCGCGAAGCGCCACCCTCGCAAGCCGCCAAGGCGAAGGCAAAGCAACCATGCCCGGACGCGACGAAACGGGACGATGCCGGCAGCCGCGAGGCTGGTTGCGATAAGGAACGGCCGCAGCCGGACAAGCGATAGCCACAAGCTCGGCTACCGCGTTCGCTCCGGTACATCCACCGAAAGCCGCGCGCGCTGCCGCGCGAGCATCGTTTGGATGTGCGGGACGTAAAGCAGATCGGCGAGCTTTCGCACCAGGTGATCTTCATTCTCGTGGAGATCATCATCGGCGTGCGCAACGCGCCAGAGATGCTCCACCAAGCGGATTTTTCGCTCCGGAGTGAAGGCGGCGTTGATCGCAGAAATCGGCTCGAAATACGAAGTCAGCCCTTTCGCGCTCGACTGCGCTTCGCGTAGCAGCGCGTCGGCGCGCCCCTGTTCGAGCTCGAACAGATCGCGTAATGCAGCGCTGGCGCTGGCGAGGTCAGCCTGGGTCACCTCATAATCCATACGCGCAATTTCGTACAGCAGTGCCGCGACGGCTTGTTCCGCTGTGAGGTTTGGGTCGCGATCGGCGCTCGAACCGAGCAGCCACCTCTTGAGTCGATCGAACATAGCAGGTTCAAGTTAGAGGCGATCGAGGACTTCGCGTTCGCGCGCCTCCACTACAATTCGTGCAATGGAAAAAGCCATCCCCCTGCCCGGCAAGGGCGAATCGAAGGTCGCATCGCTATCCTCGCGACGGCAAGTCGCGGGCTGGTTGCTGTTGTGTTGCGTGCTGGTCTTTGCAATGGTCGTGGTGGGCGGTGTTACTCGGTTGACGCGTTCGGGCCTTTCGATCGTGGAGTGGCAACCGGTCGTGGGCGCCCTGCCTCCCCTCACGCAGGAAGACTGGACACGTAAGTTCGAGGCCTACCAGCAAACCCCGGAGTACCTCCAGGTTAACCTCGGGATGTCTCTCGCCGAGTTCAAGGCGATCTTTTGGTGGGAGTATATCCATCGTCTGCTCGGCCGCTTGATCGGCGTCATCTTCTTCGTGCCGCTGCTGTACTTCGCCTGGAAGCGCAAGCTCGACCCTGCGCTCACCCCCCGGCTGGTCGCTATCTTCTTATTAGGAGGATTGCAAGGGGCAGTGGGCTGGTGGATGGTGAAAAGCGGACTGATCGACGACCCACGAGTGAGCCACGTACGCTTGGCGATTCACCTCGGTATCGCCTTTTTGATCTTCGCCGCGATGCTGTGGACGGCGCTCGATCTGCTCGGTACGCAAGCCCCAGCTCGGCCCGATTCTCGCGCACGCCGCACCGCGTACTTCGCGAGCGGTTTGTGTGTGCTCATCTTCGTCATGGTGCTCTCCGGCGGGTTGGTCGCCGGCACCCGTGCGGGTTACGCCTACAACACCTTCCCGTTGATGGACGGCCACTTCCTGCCCCCCGAGTACCTGATGTTGTCGCCCTGGTGGAGCAACTTCCTGCACAACATGGCAACCGTTCAGTTCAACCACCGCATCATCGCTTGGACGCTGTTCTTGGTTGTGCCGATCCTCTGGTGGACGATGCGGCGTCTCGACCTGCCGCCGCGAGTGCGCCTGTCGAGCAATCTGCTGCTCGGCATGCTCGCCGTGCAGCTGGCGCTCGGTATCGCAACGCTTCTCCACCGTGTTCCCGTGACGCTGGGCGC
>Ga0070741_10007784_pt1 | contig 21946 bp, 19 predicted proteins | sample Coa_R1_4_FD_66440 | JGI IMG/M metagenome (GOLD analysis project Ga0070741, IMG submission 66440) | Surface soil microbial communities from Centralia Pennsylvania, which are recovering from an underground coalmine fire - Coalmine... | ecosystem: Environmental > Terrestrial > Soil > Unclassified ... | reverse complement strand
CTCGTCGACCGCGTCACGCGCCGGCTGCGCGCGGCCGGCCGCGCCGGGCGGACGGTCGTGCTCCGCCTCCGCTTCGGCGACTACACGCGCGCGACGCGTTCGCACACGCTGCCGCTGGCGACCACGAGCACCCACGTCGTCCTGACCGCCGCTCGTGCGCTGCTCTCGACGATGCTGCCCGTGCTCGAGCAGCGCGGCGTGACGCTCGTCGGCGTCTCGGTCACCGGGCTGGAGCAGGCGGAGCCGCTGCAGCCTGCGCTGCCGCTCGACGGGCGCGACGACGTCGCCCTCGACGGCGTCGTCGACGAGATCCGCGAGCGGTTCGGCCGCGAGTCGATCACACGCGCGGTCCTGCTCTAGACACGGCGCGGCTCGAGCGTCTCCCGGGGAGCGCGCAGCCTGGAGAAGCGTCCGCCCTCGTCATCGCGCACGCACAACGTCCCGTTAACCCGCGTTGAACGCGGCGCTCCCGAGAATCGCCGCGTGCGGCAACCGCAACGGATCGCCGTGGCGCTCGGGGCCGCGACGGTCGCGCTGCGCCTGCCCCGTGCCCTCGGCTCGTCGTTCTGGCAGGACGAGGTCGCGTCGGCCCGCGTGATCAGGGAGCCGACGGTCGCGTCGCTGCTCCACCAGGTCGTGCGCACCGAGTCGACCCCGCCGCTCTGGTACGCGCTCGGCTGGCTGGCGCATCGCGCCGGGCTCTCGATCCACGACGTGCGCCTGCTCTCGGTCGCCTTCGACGCGGGCATCGTCGCAGTCGTGGTGCTCGTCGCCGCCGAGCTGGTGCCCGCCGGCCTCGCGGCGGCGGCCGGCGTGCTCGCGGCGACGAGCGCAGAACTCTCGGCCCACGGCCGGGAGCTGCGCGCGTACGAGCTGTACGCCCTGCTGGCGCTCGTGTTCGCGCTCGCGCTCCTGCGCGCCGCGGAACACCCGAGCCGGCGGCGGCTCGTGCTGCTGGGAGCGGCGGCGGCGGCGGGCCTGCTGACGCACTACTTCTTCGCCTTCAGCTTCGCCGCCGGGCTCGCGTGGATCCTCCTCGAGCCCGCGGCGGCGGGACGGCGCCGCCCGCTCGCCGCCGCGCTCGCCGCGGGGGCGGTCGCGTGCTCGCCGTGGCTGCCGTCGCTCCTCGCGCAGATCCGGCACGACCGCTACTCGTGGATCGGGCCGTTCGACGGGCGCCTCGTGCTCGAGACGCCGGTCCGGCTGTTCTCCCCGCTCCTCGCGACAACCTGGTCGTCCGTGCTCGTGCTCGCACTGCTGCTGGCGGGCGGCGCCGCCGCGCTGCGGCGGGGGCCGCTCGCGCGGCTCGTGGCGGCGCTCGCGCTCGTCCCGCTGCCGGCGGCCGCGCTCGTGTGGCTCGCGGGCTTCGACGTCTACGCCGTCCGGAACATGCTCGGCATCGCCGCGTTCTCGGCGGTGCTGCTCGTGCTTCCGCTGGCCTCGGCGCCGCGCCTCGCGCGCACCCCTCTCGCCGCGGCCCTCGCGGCGGTCGCCGCGGGGGCCTGGCTGTGGGTGCAGCAGGTGCCGGATACGTCGTTTCGCGGCATCGCCTCCGCGCTCGTCGCCGAAGGCTGGCAGCCGCGCGACGCCGTGCTCGTGCCCGCCGTCTCCGCGTTCCGCTCGCCGCTCGAGTGGTACCTGCCGCACGCGCCCGAGCTCGTCGGCGTGCCGGTCGAGCGCGCCGTGCACGCGCCGCTGTTCGCGGTCGAGAGCGCGCACCGCGCGGGCTCGGCGGTGGCGGCGGCGGAGCGCCGCGTCGGCGCGTTCGTCGTCGCGCGGCTCCGATCGCGGCCGCGGCACGGGGTCGTCCTGGTCGCTAGCCGTGCGGCCGCTGCGGCAGGTCGTGACGACCGCCGAGCAGATCGGTGAAGCCGTGCCGCAGCGTCTCGAGCCGCGAGACCGACGGGTCGAACCGCGCCTGGGCGCGCAGCCGCTTCTCGGGCCCGTAGAAGTGCTGCGCCCACAGCGACCCCGGGCGCGCCAGCCGGATGGCGGCGGCGAGCCCGACGGGCGGCAGGAAGATCGACAGGGCGCCGAGCGTCAGCTTGCCCTTGAGGCAGGTGACGACCGCGAGGACGATGTTCACGATCACGATCCCGAAGCCGATGATGCGCGGGATCTCGGTCTGGTCGTGGATGCCGAACGGCGAGACGCCGGTGAGCAGCAGCAGCCCGAAGAGCGTCCACACGATGCTCATCTCGATCGAGTGCCGGCCCTCCGGCGTCCAGTAGACGTCACGCAGGTGGACGGTCAGCGCCCACTCGTCGAGCACGAGGGCCGCACCGGCGCCGAACCCGACGGCGAGGACGTCGACCCCGAGGTCGCGCGGCTGGAGCGCGAGCTCGAGCATCCCGCAGGAGAGCGTGAGCACGTTCCCGACGACGACGTGGTGGATGTGAACCTCGCCGATGCGTCCGCTCCGCCAGCTGCGCGCCCGCGCCAGCCGCGTGTACAGGCGCGTGCCCGCGAGCGTGAGCAGCGACGCGGCCAGCATGAGGAGGAGCGGCTCCCGGCCGGCGAGGCCGAGATGGTGGATCTTGATGGCGTCGACGGCGAGCATCGTCGGTTCCGCGACCTCCTACCCGGATGCGTACACCGCAGCGGGGCCGCGTGCAATCGGGGGCGACGCGGACTACCGTCGGCACGTGCGCGTCTGCTGTCTCGCGGATCTGCACGGCCACGTGCCGCCGGACGTGCCGGCGTGCGACCTGCTGCTGCTCGCCGGCGACCTCTGCCCGGACGGCCTCGCCGAGAGCGAGCGGTTCCTCGTCGACGAGCTCGCGCCGTGGCTCGCGCGCCAGCCCGCCGGCGAGGTCGCCGCGGTCGCCGGCAACCACGACCGGATCGCGGTGGAGCGGCCGGACGTGCTGCGGAGCCTTCCCGGCTGGCGCTACCTCGAGCACGAGACCGAGCTCCTCGCCGGCGCGGTCGTCGCCGCCAGCCCGTGGTCGCTCGAGTTCGGCGCCTGGCCGCTGCAGGCCGGCGAGGAGCGCCTCGCGCTGCTCTGGGGCGAGCTCCCCGACGACGCGCGCATCGTGCTCGTGCACGGCCCGCCGTACGGCCACTGCGACCGGACGCTCCGCGGCGACCACGGCGGCTCGCGCTCGCTGCTCGACCGGCTGCTCGAGCTGCGCGGGCTCGAGCTCGTGTGCACCGGGCACATCCACGAGGGGCACGGGCGCTCGCGGCTGCCGACCGGGGCGCTCGTCGTCAACGCGTCGTACGTCGACGTGCGCTTCGCGCCCGCACACGCGCCGGTGCTGGTCGAGATCTAGCTGCGCTCGACGAGCTGCACCGGGACGCGCGCCCGGCGCCGCACGCGGTAGGCCTCCTGCGACCACATCAGGTCGGCGAGCAGCCGGTTCCGCGGCGGGTCGGCCGCCATCACGATCGACGCGCACCCGAGACGCTCCGCCTCGCCGACGATCCGCCTGGTCGCCCGGCGCGTGGCGACGGCGCGGCCGTCGGCGGCGACGCCGAGCCGCTCGAGCGCCTTGACGGCCGCGCCGACGTTCTCGCGCTGCTCGTCCCACTCCCGCTTCGACGGCAGCAGCCCGGGGTTCGGCAGGCCGAGGCTCGTCCCCCACACCCGCACGATCGAGAACACGTGCACGCGGCCGCCCCGGCCCGCCGCGGCCGCGGCGGCCGAGATCGCCTCGGCGGGGATGGGGCGCCCCTCCGTCGCGAGCAGCACAGGGCCGGGCGACGGAGGGGCGGCGGTCACGAGGTGGGCTGGATCATCGCGCCCGACGCGGGCGCTTCCTTCTTGTCCTCGACCATCACGCGGTACCAGTAGAGCGGCAGGTAGGCGACGAGGACACCCCAGCCCGCCAGGTAGTAGACGAGCGTGTGGCCGATCTTCGAGTAGTAGATGCCGCCGTACAGCCAGACCACGAAGTAGAACGCCGCCATCGCGAGCGCGACGTACTTCATGAACTCCGGCAGCCGCACGGGCCGGCGCACGTTCGGCTTGTGCTGGCGCAGCAGGTAGTAGCCGATCAGCACCGGGATGAACGAGAACGTGTAGCCGACGTTCGAGAACGAGTAGATCTCGACCGCGCCGCCGGCCATGATCACGACCAGCGAGCAGACCACGTTGAAGAACATCGCCCGGTCGGGCACACCGTGCTTGTTGATCTTCTGGAAGAAGCGCGGGAACTGCCCGTCGACCGACATCTGGTGCAGCGAGCGGGCGCAGCCCATGATCGCGTTCAGCGCCGAGAGCGCCAGCGCGACGATCAGCATCAGCGCGACCAGCCAGTTGAGGACGCTCCCGCCGGAGCCGCCGAAGATCTTGCCGGCGAACGTGACGAAGATCGTCTTCGGGTCGACGAGCGCCGAGCTCGAGAGCGCCTTCGCGCCGAGCACGATCACGAACGCGACCGGGATCAGCGTGTAGATGAAGAGGCCGTAGCCGCCCTCGAGGTTCATCGCGACCTTCGCGTCGCGCTCCGGGTCCTTGCACTCGCCGATGTAGCAGGCGGCCGCCTCCATCGCGATCACGTTCCACGTGAGCAGGAACGAGTAGGCGATGTAGACAGTGAGCCAGCCGTGGCCGCCGAGGCCGCTGAAGAAGCCCGAGCCGTCGAGCTGGTGGAAGCCGGAGAGCTCGTGCCAGCTGACGACCGACGGCTTGAAGATCCACGCGATCGCGATGAACGTGAGCGGGATCATCGAGAGCAGCGCGAGCGTCGTCGCGAACACCGTCCCGAAGCGGATGCCGAGGTACGCCGGAATGAAGAAGAGCAGGATCCCGACGATCGAGATCCCGACCGTCGACCACGCGATGAACGTGTGGATCGGCGTGAAGCCGCTCGTCGTGTTCAGGTGGAAGCGGTCGGCGAGGTAGAACGACGCCAGGATCATGTTCAGCGGCGCGACCGGGAACCAGCCGAGCCAGTAGGCCCACGCGGTGACGCCGTTGATGTGCTTGGCGGCCCGCGGCCAGCGCTCCTTGTACGCCGGGTAGGCATAGGAAGGCGACCCGCCCGTGCGCTCGGGCATCATCGCCGAGAGCTCTGCCAGGAGCAGGCAGAGGAGGTAGCCCGTGATCGTGATCACGACGATGACGGGGATCGACGCCGCGCCGAGCGACGTCACCATCACGGGAGCAATCCCGGTGACGAGGATCGTGCCGGCCAGGCCGATCACGAACGCTCCCCACCAGTTCGTCTCCTGCTTCAGCCCCCCGCCTGCGTAATCGAGCTGCTGCTCCGCGTTCGCGGACACATCGGCCTCCCTTGTGGGACTGCTGCTTGGAAGGCAAGCTGGCAGAACGCAACGTTCATTGCAAGGAGCCGGGGCGACAGGAATCGGGCTGGAACAGTGGAGACGATGAACACAGTCGACGCCGAGAGCTTCCTCGGCCGCTTCGCGCCGTTCGACGCGCTGCCGCCGGACGAGCTGGCCGCGGTCGCCGCCGGCGCGCGCGAACAGCGGTTCGCCCCGGGCGAGGTGATCCTGCTCGAGGACGGGCGCCCCGCCGACGGGGTGTTCGTGATCCGTGAGGGGGCGATCGAGCTCGTCCACCAGGGGGAGGCGGTCGACGTGCTCGGCCCGGGCGAGACGTTCGGGCAGCCGTCGCTCCTCTCCGGGCTCGCTCCCGCGTTCACCGTCCGCGCCCGGGACGAGAGCACGTGCCTCGTGCTGCCGCGCGAGCTGGCGCTGACCGTCTTCTCCGGGCCGGCCGGGATCGCGTACCTGAGCCGGCTCTACCGCAGCCGCCTCGTCGCAACCGGGCACGTCGTCCACGCGCTGCCGGAGCTCGGCACGGTGCGCGCCGGCGACCTCGTCAGCCGCCCGCCGATCTTCTGCGAGGGGTCGGTGACGATCCGCCGCGCCGCCCGGACGATGAGCGAGAACCGCTCGTCGGCGATCCTCGTGCGGGACGGGGCCAACATCGCGATCCTGACGGACGCCGTCCTCCGGGAACGGGTGCTGGCGGAAGGGCTGTCGCCCGAGAACCCCGTCTCGCGCGTGACGCGGCGGGCCGTCCAGGTGGGCCCCGAGCAGCTCGCCGTGGACACGGTCGTCGAGATGCTCGACGCGGGCACCGACCACGTGGTCGTCGTCGACGCGGGCCGCGAGGTCGTCGGCGTGCTCTCGGCCGCCGACCTGGCGGGGCTCGAGACGCGCAGCCCGTTCGCGCTGCGGCACGCGATCCTCAGCGCGCGCGACGAGGACGAGCTCGTCGGCGCCGCCGGCCGCCTGCAGCAGGTGTTCCTGACGCTGCTCGACGCCGGGATCGGCCCGCTCGACGTCTGCCGCGTCCTGTCGCTGCAGGTGGACACGCTCACGTCGCGGCTGATCGAGCTCGCGCTCGCGGCCCGCGGGCCGGCGCCGTGCGCATGGGCGTGGCTCGTGCTCGGCAGCACGGCGCGGCGCGAGTTCACGCTCGGCTCCGACGTCGAGAACGCGCTCGCCTACGACGATCCGGCCGATCCGGGCGTCGACCGCTTCTTCGCCGGCGTCGCCGCCGATGTGACGCGCGGGCTCGGGCGCTGCGGCTTCCCGCTGGACGTGAACGGCGTGCTCGCGAGCGAGGAGCTGTGGCGGATGTCGGCGGCCCGCTGGGCGGAGACGTTCCGCGCGTGCCTCGACTCGCCGGACCGCTCGCACCTGATCCGCGCGAACGTCGCCTTCGACTTCCGGCAGGTCGCCGGCGCGCTCGACGTGACGCCGCCGCTCGCGGCGGTGCTGCGCGAGGCGAAGGAGCACCCGGACCTGCTGCGGCGGCTCGCCCGGGCGGCGACCGACTTCAAGCCGCCGCTCGGCTTTCGCGGCCACCTCGTCACCCGCGCCGACGGCGACGGCCTCGACCTCAAGCAGGGCGGCACGATCCCGATCGCGAACCTCGCCCGCTTCCACGCGCTCTCGAACGGCATCACGATCTCCGCCACCACCGACCGTCTGACCGCGGTCGAGGAGGCGGGCGCCCTCGACGCCGAGACGGCGTCCGCGCTGCGCGAGGGGTTCGAGATCGTGATGCGGATCAGGCTCGACCGCCACGCCGAGCAGATCGAAGCCGGCGAGAGGCCGGGCAACGCCGTCGACCCGGGGACGCTGCCGCCGCTCACCCGCACGCAGCTGCGCGAGGCGTTCCGGGCGATCGCGCACGCGCAGAAGAAGCTGTCGGTCTACGTGCCGATGGGGATGTGACGTGACGATCGACCTGCGCCAGATCGTCTCGACCGTCGCGTCGTCGCTGAACCTCGAAGAGGTCCTGGAGGGCGTCGTGCAGCTGCTCTCGGAGGCAAGCGCCGTCCACGCCTGCTTCGTCTACCTGCTCGACCGCGACGGGCGCCGGCTCGTGCTGCGCGCCGCGTCGGAGCCGTACGCGCAGCACGTCGGCGCGATCGAGCTGAAGCGCGGCGAAGGGCTTGCCTGGTGGGCGCTCGAGCACCGCGAGGCGGCGTTCATCCGCGAGCACGCGCTCGACGACCCGCGCGTGAAGTACGTGCCGGAGCTCGAGGAGGAGCGGTTCCAGTCGCTCGTCGCCGTGCCGCTGCACGGCAAGCGGGGCGACCCGATCGGCGCGATCACCCTCGACACCGAGGCGCCGCGCGAGTTCACCGACGCCGAGGTCGACTTCCTCGTCGCGAGCGCGTCGCTCGTCGCGGGCGCGCTCGAGAACGCGCGGCTCTACGACGAGACGCGCGCACGGCTCTCCGAGCTCGAGCAGCTCCAGCAGCTCTCCGAGGTGCTGGCGGCGGCCGAGACGCTCGACGAGCTGGGCGGCGAGGTGGTCGACCGGGCGCGGCACCTGCTGGGCGCCGAGGGCGTCGCCCTGTACCTGCTCGACCCGGACGACGAGCAGCTGACGCTGCGCCACCGCAGCCCGGACGGCTTCGAGACGCCGCCGGCGATGGGGCTGACCGAGCTCGGCAGCGGCCTCGGCCGGAGCGCGAAGTCGGCGAAGCTGGCGGTCTCGCTCGTGGTGGACGGCGAGCTCGTCGGGGCGCTCGCCGCGCGGGGCACCCGCGAGACCGAGCTCGCACGGGCCGTCGCGAACCAGACCGCGGTCGCGATCAAGAAGATCCAGGTGCTCGAGCGGCTGACCGAGAAGAACCTGATCCGCGACTTCTTCGAGGACCTCGCCGCGCAGCGCCCCGGGCTCGAAGGGCGGGCGGCAAGGCTCGGCTGCGACCTGGCGCGCGCCCACGTCGTCCTCGCCGCCGAGGGCTGCGACGAGCGGCTCGAGCGCGCGCTGGGCGCGGCCGCCCGCGGCTCGCTCGTGCACCGGCGCGACCAGGCCCTGCGGGCGCTCCTCCCGGTGCCGCCGCAGGGCGCCGAGCGGCTGCTCGACGACGTGCGGCGCGCGCACGGAGAGACGGCCGCCACGGCGACGATCGGCATCTCGAGCGCCTGCACCGGCGCCGACGCGCTCAGGCACGGCTTCGAAGAGGCGCGCCACGCGCTGATCGGGGCGGCCGTCATCCGGCGCGAGCCCGGCGTGCTCGCCTACGAGGAGCTCGGCCCGTACAAGTACCTCCTGCGCATCGCGCTCGATCCGGGCGCCCGCGACTCGACGATCGACGCCGTCGTCAAGCTCGCCGAGTACGACCGGGAGCGCAACGCGTCCCTGCTCGCGACGCTGGAGGAGTACCTGCGGCGGCACGGCAACATCAGCTCGACGTCCGAGGCGCTGTACGTCCACCCGAACACGCTCCGCCAGCGGCTGCGCCGCATCGCCGACCTGACCGGGCTCGACCTGCGCCGCGACGACTGGCTGATGGTCGAGATCGCCGTGAAGATGGTGCGGGTCCGCCAGGTGCTCGAAGCCGCGCCGCACACATAGACGCCCCGCAGATTGGAGGATTCGACACTCGCACCGCGGCCCCGCAGGGTGTAGGACCGTGCGGCCACCCGACTCGAGGAGGAGCGAATGGCTGTCGCCGCAAACCCGAAGCTCGATGAGATCCGGAAGATCGCGCAGGGGCGCGGAGTGGAGTTCTTCTTCGCGCAGTTCGTCGACCTGTACGGCCGCCCGAGCGCGAAGCTCGTCCCGGCCTCGAGCCTCGACAGCCTGGTGGAGGACGGCGCCGGCTTCGCCGGCTTCGCGGCCGGCGAGATCGGGCAGCTCCCCTCCGATCCCGACATCGCGGCGATGCCCGACCTGGACAGCCTGACGCTCGTCCCCTGGGAGCAGAACCTGGCGCGCTTCGCCTGCGACGTGACGGTCGAGGGCGAGCCGTGGCCGTACTGCCCGCGCACGATCCTGCGCAACCAGCTCGCGCGGGCGAGCGCGCTCGGCTACGAGTTCAAGTTCGGGATGGAGCTCGAGTACTTCCTCGTGCGCCGGCGCGAGGACGGCTCGATCGAGCTCGCCGACGCGAACGACACGCTCGACAAGCCGTGCTACGACATCGCCGGGCTCACCCGGCAGTACGACTTCCTGACCACGATCTCCCGCTACTGCAACGAGCTCGGCTGGGGCAACTACGCGAACGACCACGAAGACGCGAACGGGCAGTTCGAGCAGAACTTCGAGTTCGCCGACGCGCTCACGACGTGCGACCGCGCGATCTTCTTCCGCTACATGGTGCACACGCTCGCCGAGAAGCACGGGATGGTCGCGACGTTCATGCCGAAGCCGTTCACGAAGCTGACCGGCAACGGCGGCCACATGCACATGTCGCTCTGGCGCGACGGCGAGAACCTGTTCCTCGACGAGGGCGACCCGCGGGGCCTCGGGCTCTCGGAGCTCGCGTACAACTTCATCGGCGGGCTGAAGACGCACGCGAGGGCCTACAGCGGCCTCACCGCGCCGACCGTCAACTCGTACAAGCGGCTGAAGCCGGGCTCGACGACGAGCGGCGCAACCTGGTCGCCGGTGTGGATCAGCTACGGCTACAACAACCGCACCCAGATGCTGCGCATCCCGGCGCCGGGACGGATCGAGGACCGGACGGTCGACGGCGCGGCGAACCCCTATCTCGCCGCGACCGCCGTGCTGGCCGCCGGCCTCGACGGGATCGAGAAGGGCCTCGACGCGGGCGAGCCGAACGCGGAGAACCTCTACCAGTTCTCCTACGACGAGCTGACGGCGCGCGGCCTCCGCTCGCTGCCGGCGAACCTCCTCGATTCGATCGGCGAGCTCGAGCGGGACGAGGTCCTGCGGGCCGCGCTCGGGCGCGGGCGCGGCGAGGACTACGTCGACTACTACGCCAGGGTGAAGCGCGACGAGTGGTTCCGCTACCACGAGCAGGTCAGCGCGTGGGAGATCGACGAGTACCTGACCCGCTTCTAGACATGTCGACTCTTCACATACGCGGGCGGCGAAGAATGGCGCCGTCAGGGCAAGTGACGGCCTAGAGTGGTGTAAGAACTCGACATGTGCGGGATCGTCGGCCTCTTCTGCAAGAACCCCGAGCTGGAGCGCAGCCTCGGCGTCCACCTCTCCGCGATGCTCGTCCAGATGGACGACCGCGGCCCCGACAGCGCGGGCGTCGCCGTGTACCGCGACCCGGCGCCGCCGGGCCGCAGCAAGCTGACCCTGTACTCGACCGACCCGCTGGAGGACTGGGCGGCGCTCGGGGTCGAGCTCGTCGAGACGCGCGCCCGGCACGCGGTCGTGCTCGCGGACGGCGACGCCGACGCGGCCGAGCGGCGGATCCGCGCGCAGCGCCCGGACCTGCGCGTGATGAGCGCCGGGTCGGTGATCGAGATCTACAAGGAGGTCGGACGCCCGAAGGCCTTCGCCGAGGCGTTCCGGCTCGGCGACTTCCAGGGGACGCACGGCCTCGGCCACACGCGCATGGCGACCGAGAGCCGCGTCACGACCGAGGGCTCGCATCCGTTCTCGACCGGCCGCGACCTGTGCCTCGTGCACAACGGCTCGCTGTCGAACCACAACCGGCTGCGCGTCCGGCTGCGGCGCGAGGGGATCGAGTTCCAGACCGAGAACGACACCGAGGTCGCCGCCGGCTATCTCACCTGGCGGCTGCGCGAGGGCGCGACGCTCGAGCAGGCGCTCGAGGGCTGCCTCGACGACCTCGACGGCTTCTACACGTTCCTCGTCGGCACCGCGGACGGCTTCGCCGTCCTGCGCGACCCGATCGCGTGCAAGCCCGCCGTGCTCGCGGAGACCGACGACTGGGTGGCAATGGCGTCGGAGTGGCGCGCGATCGCTGTGCTGCCCGGCGCCGCCGACGCGGCGATGTGGGAGCCGGAGCCGTGCGTCGTGTACGCGTGGGAGCGCACGCCGGCGGCGGTGGCGGCGTGACGACCGGCGCGGCGGTCGAGGTCGAGACGCTCGACCTCGCAGCGGCCAGCCTGCGCGAGGTCAACCAGCGGCTGCACGACGCCGCCGAGGGCCGCTTCCGGATCGTCAACCCGAGCGGCGCGCACGCGGTCGCCTGCGGGATCAAGGCGCCGCTCGACGTGGAGGTCGTGGGGCACGTCGGCTACTACTGCGCCGGCATGAACCAGCTCGCGCACGTGCACGTGCGCGGCAACGTCGGCACGGGCGTCGCCGAGAACATCATGTCGGGCTCGGTCGTGATCGACGGCCACGCGAGCCAGTCGGCGGCGGCGACCGGGCGCGGCGGGCTCGTGGTGATCCACGGCAACGCTGCGGCGCGCTGCGGCATCTCGATGAAGGGCGTCGACATCGTCGTGCGCGGCTCGGTCGGCCACATGAGCGCGTTCATGGCCCAGAGGGGCTGCCTCGTCGTGTGCGGCGACGCGGGCGACGCGCTCGGCGACTCGCTCTACGAGGCGCACCTGTACGTGCGCGGCTCGGTCGGCGGGCTCGGTGCGGACTGCGTCGAGAAGCCGATCCTGCCGCACCATCTCGCCGAGCTGCGCGGCCTGCTCGAGCGCGCCGGCTTCGACGACGTCGACCCGGCCGACTTCCGCCGCTACGGCTCGGCGCGGCAGCTCTACACCTTCAAGATCGACAACGCGGGCGCGTACTGATGGCCCAGGCGAACGGCTGGCGGCCGGGCCTGCGCGAGTCGTACCTCTTCGACCGCAACGTGATCGCCGAGATCCAGCGCGCGGCGCGCGAGGGGATCTACGACATCCGCGGGTTCGGCGCGAAGCGGCGCGTCCCCCACTTCGACGACCTGCTGCTGCTCGGCGCGAGCGTCTCGCGCTACCCGCTCGAGGGCTACCGGGAGCGCTGCGCGACCGACGTCGTGCTCGGCACGCGGCACGCGCGCCGGCCGCTCGAGCTGAAGATCCCGATCACGATCGCCGGCATGAGCTTCGGCGCGCTGTCGGCGCCCGCGAAGGAGGCGCTCGGCCGCGCGGCGACCGAGCTCGGCACCTCGACGACGACCGGCGACGGCGGCATGACGCCCGAGGAGCGCGAGAGCTCGAAGACGCTCGTCTACCAGCTCCTGCCCTCCCGCTACGGCATGAACCCCGACGACCTGCGCCGCGCCGACGCGATCGAGGTGGTCGTCGGCCAGGGGGCGAAGCCCGGAGGCGGCGGCATGCTGCTCGGCCACAAGATCTCCGACCGGGTGGCCGCGATGCGCGACCTGCCGAAGGGGATCGACCAGCGCAGCGCGTCGCGCCATCCCGACTGGACCGGGCCGGACGACCTGGAGATCAAGATCCACGAGCTGCGCGAGATCACCGACTGGGAGAAGCCGGTGTTCGTGAAGGTCGGCGCGACGCGCACCTACTACGACGTGCAGCTCGCGGTCAAGGCGGGCGCCGACGTGATCGTCGTCGACGGCATGCAGGGCGGCACCGCGGCGACACAGGACGTGTTCATCGAGCACGTCGGCATCCCGACGCTCGCGGCGACACGGCTCGCCGTCGACGCGCTGCAGGAGCTCGGGATGCACCGCGAGGTGCAGCTCGTCGTCTCCGGCGGCATCCGCACCGGCGCGGACGTGGCGAAGGCGCTCGCGCTGGGGGCCGACGCCGTCTCGATCGGCTCCGCCGTCCTGGTCGCCATGGGCGACAACAGCCCCGAGCACGATGACGCGTACCGCGCGCTCGGCAGCGCCGCCGGCTACTACGACGACTGGCAGGCGGGCCGCGACCCCGTCGGCATCTCGACGCAGGACGAGCGGCTCGCGGCGCGGCTCGACCCGGAGGCCGCCGCCCGGCGGGTCGCCAACTACCTGCGCGTGCTGGTGCTCGAGACGCAGACGCTCGCACGCGCCTGCGGCAAGACGCACGTGCACAACCTCGAGCCCGAGGATCTCGTCGCGCTGACGGTCGAGGCGGCGGCGATGGCGCGCGTGCCGCTCGCCGGCACCGACTGGATCCCCGGCGCTACGACCGCGTAGCCCCGAGCTCGCGCGAGATCGCCGCGGCCTGCTCGAGCAGGAGCGGCAGCGCTTTGCGCGCCGCCGCGCGGCCGAAGCGCCGCACGGGGCCGTGCACGGCGACGATGCCGGCGAGGCCCTCGCTGCCCCACACGGGCGCGGCGATCGCGTTCAGGTCGGGCTCGCGCTCCTCGAACGCCTCGGCGAAGCCGCGGCGCAGCACCCGCTCGAGCTCGGCGTCGAGCGCGGCCGGGTCGACGATCGTCCGCTCGGTGTAGGCGCGGAGCGGCGGCCGCGGGCGGCGGCCGGTGAACGCGAGCATCACCTTGCCCGCCGCGGTCGCGTGCGCGACCGACGGGCGGCCGACGGTCGTGTTCCCCTGCACGTACTGCTGCGAGCGGACGAAGTCGACCGTGACCGCGTCGGGGTCGCCCGGCACCGACAGCGTCGCCGTCTCGCCGACCGCGCCCGCGAGCGCCTCGAGGTGCGGGCGTGCGACCGTGCGCACGTCGAGCCGCTGCAGCACGGTGTTCGCCAGCTCGACCAGCCGGATGCCGAGGCGGTAGCGGCCGTTCTCCGCGACGTGCTCGACGATCCCGGCCTCGACGAGCGTGCCGAGCTGCCGCGACACGGTGCTCGCGGTCGCGCCCACCCTGCGCGCGAGCTCGTTGGTGCCGAGCTCGCCGCCCTCGGCGAGCGCGTCGAGCACCGCGAGCGACCGCCCGAGGGAGGCGACGCGCTCACGTGACGGTTGACCCGTCCGAGCCATCCGCTTTAGTATCCCATGAACCAGGATGGCATTGCGAGTCACGCAATAATGTCGTTTCTGCTCCGCTGTCCGCACTGCGGGCCGAGGGACGTCAACGAGTTCCGCTTCCAGGGCGAGGTGACGCGGCGGCCCGGCCCGCACCCGACGCTGCGCGAGCTCACCGACTACGTCTACTTCCGCGACAACGTCGCCGGCGTGCAGCGCGAATGGTGGTACCACCGCATCGGCTGCGGGCTCTGGTTCGTCGCGGAGCGCGACACCCGCACGAACGAGGTGCTCGGGGTCGAGGTGCCGAAGCCGGCGGCGGCCCGGTGAGGCTCGCGCCTCAGGCGGGCGAGCGGATCGACCGCTCGCGCCCGATCAGCTTCCGGCTCGAGGGCCGCGTCGTCAGCGGCTACGAGGGCGACACGATCGGCTCCGCGCTCTACGCCGCCGGCACCCGCGTCTTCTCGCGCAGCTTCAAGTACCACCGGCCGCGCGGCCTGCTCTGCTGCTCGGGGCACTGCCCGAACTGCATGATGACCGTGGACGGCGTGCCGAACGTGCGGGTGTGCGTCGAGCCGCTGCGCGAGGGCGCCAGCGTGCGGGCGCAGAACGTGCGCGGCTCGCTCGACCACGACCTGATGTCGGTGGTCGACAGGTTCGGCGGACCGTTCACGCCGGTCGGCTTCTACTACCGCACGATGATCCGGCCGCGCCGCGCCTGGCCGCTGTACGAGAAGTTCCTGCGCAGCGTGGCGGGGCTCGGCAAGGTCGGCGGAGCGACGCACCGCCGCTACGACACCGAGCATCGCTCGGTCGACGTGCTCGTGATCGGCGGCGGCGGCGCCGGCCGCCGCGCCGCCTCGGAGGCTGCCGCGGAAGGCTTCGACGTGCTGCTGGTCGATGAGGGGCACGCGTTCCCCGGCAGCGGCTACGAGGTGCTCGCGCCGGCGCGCGCGCTGGCCGTCTACGAGGGCGGCCTCGTGCCGGTCGACGCGGGCGGCGTCCTCTACCGCGTCCGGGCGCGGCGGATCGTCGTCGCTGCCGGCGCGCTCGAGCAGCCGCTCGTGTTCCCGGGCAACGACCTCGTCGGCGTGGTGCTGCCGCAGGCGGTGCGCCGGCTCGTGTCCGAGTGGTCGGTGCAGCCCGGCTCGCGCGCCGTGGTCGTCGGCGACGGCACCGCCGTGCCGTACCTGGAGCGCGCCGGCGTCGAGGTGGCGGCGTCCGTGGAGCGCGCCGAGCAGCTTGCGGCGCATGGGCGGCACGGCCGGCTGAAGGCGGTGACGCTCGACGGGCGGCGCATCTCGTGCGATCTGCTCGTCGCCGTCGGCGCGCGCCAGCCCGCGTACTCGCTGCTCGCGCAGGCGGGCGCGCGGGTCGAGTACGAGCCGCACGCCGGCGTCTTCGTCCCGGTCGACCTGCCGGCCGGCGTCGAGGCGGTCGGCTCGGCCGCCGGCACCGGCCGCCAGCAGCCCGTGCCCGCCGCCTACGACGGCGGCAGCGACAAGTGCTTCGTCTGCGTCTGCGAGGACGTGACGACGAAGGACCTGAAGCGCGCGATCGCCGAGGGCTTCGACTCGATCGAGCTGGCGAAGCGCTACACGACGGTGACGATGGGGCCGTGCCAGGGGAAGCTCTGCCACCTGAGCTCGATCCGCCTCCTGGCGAAGGAGCTCGGCACGGACGAGGCCGAGATCGGGACGACGACCGCGAGACCTCCCTGGGCGCCGGTCGAGCTCGGCCTGCTCGCCGGCCGCCATCTCGAGCCGGCGAAGCGCTCGCCGCTGCAGCGCCGCCACGAGCAGGCCGGCGCGAAGATGATGTGGACCGGCCAGTGGCGCCGGCCGCACTCCTACGGCGACCCGGCCGCCGAGGTGCGCGCGGTGCACGAGAGCCTCGGCATCATCGACGTCTCGACGCTGGGCAAGATCGTCGTCGAGGGGCCCGACGCGGCGGCGCTGCTCGAGCGCCTGTACCCGAACAGGTTCGCCGACCTGAAGCCGGGCCGCATCCGCTACGGCGTGCTGACCACCGACGGCGGCCGGATCTTCGACGACGGCACCGTCGCCCGGCTCGACGACGAGCTCTTCTACGTGACGACGACGTCGACCGGCTCGTCGGGCGTCGCCGAGTGGTTCGAGTGGTGGAACGCGGTGTGGGGCTACGACGCGGAGATCGTCAACCTGACCGGCGCGATCGCGGCGATGAACGTGGCCGGGCCGCGCGCGCGCGAGGCGCTCGCGTCGCTGACCGACGCGGACGTCTCGAACGAGGCGCTCCGCTACCTCGACGCGCGCGAGCTGCGCGTCGCCGGGGTGCCGTGTCTCGCGCTCCGCATCGGCTTCGTCGGCGAGCTCGGCTACGAGCTGCACTGCTCGGCGGGCGTCGCCGAGCACGTCTGGGACGCGGTCGTCGCCGCCGGGGCGGTGCCGTTCGGGCTCGAGCCGCAGCGGGTGCTGCGCCTCGAGAAGGCGCACGTGATCGTCAGCCAGGACACCGACTCCGAGTCGAACCTGCTCTCGGCCGGGATGCCGTGGATCGTCAAGGACGACAAGGAGGACTTCGTCGGCAAGTGGGCGCTGCCGCACGCGCAGGTGCGCGAGCGGCTCGTCGGCTTCACCTGCGACGTGCTGCCGCCCGAGGGCGCGCAGGTCGTCCGCGACGGCAGGATTGCGGGCCGGGTCACGAGCTCGCGCTTCAGCGAGCGCGTCGGCAAGCCGATCGGCCTCTGCTGGGTGCAGCCCGACCAGGCCGAGGAGGGCACGACGATCCAGATCCGCTGGGAGGGCGACGTGCGCCCGGCGACCGTGACGCTGTCGCCGTTCTACGACCCCGAGGGAGCGCTGCTCCGGTCATGAGCAGACTCGCGTTCCTGTCGCCGCACGAGGCGGACGCCTCGCCGGTGTCGCCGATCGCACACGTGCCGGCGACGGCGTTCACCGACGTCTCGCACCTGGGCAAGCTCGAGGTGCGCGGCGGCGTCCCGGCCGGCGCGATCCCGATCGGCCCCGACCGTGCGCTCGTCGTCGTGGACGGGGACGTGCGTGCGGAGCGCGACCGGCTGGCCGCCGCCGGCTACCGCGTCTACGACCAGACGGCCGGGCTCGCGGCGCTCGAGGTCGAAGGCGAGCGGCTGATGCGGCGGCTGACGGAGCTCGACCTCTCCGCGCTGCCGCTCGTCGGCGCGATCGCGCGCGGCACGCCCGCGGTGATCGAGCGCGTGGGCGGCGAGCGCTTCCGCCTCTTCGTGCCGCAGGAGCTCGCGCAGTACGTGGCCGAGGTCGTCAACGACCAGGCGAAGGGCCTCGAGGCGTGAAGGACATCTTCCGCGTCCGGCGCATGTGGCGCCCGCAGGGCGAGCTGAAGCGGCGCTACGACGTCGTGATCGTCGGCGGCGGCTCGCACGGTCTCGCGACCGCCTACTACCTCGCCGAGAACCACGGCATCACGAACGTCGCGGTCCTCGAGCGCTCCTACATCGGCTCCGGCGCGAGCGGCCGCAACACGACGATCATCCGCTCGAACTACCGCACGCCGGAGGGCGCCGCGTTCTACGGCCGCAGCGTCGCGCTGTACGAGCGGCTGTCCGGCGTCCTCGACTTCAACCTGATGTTCTCGCAGCACGGCCACCTGACGCTCGCGCACACCGACAGCTCGCTGCGGGTGATGCAGGAGCGCGCCGAGGTGAACGACCTGCTCGGCATCGACTCGCGGGTCGTGTATCCGAAGGAGATCGCGCGGATGTGCCCGGAGCTCGACCTCTCCGACAAGCCGACCTGGCCGATCATGGGCGCGCTCTACCACGCGCCCGGCGGGATCATCCGGCACGACGCGGTCGTGTGGGGCTTCGCGCGCGGCGCCGACCGTCGCGGCGTCGAGCTGCACCAGGGGACGAACGTGACCGGCTTCGAGGTCGAGGGCGGCCGCGTGCGCGCGGCGCACACGAACCGCGGCCGCGTCGAGGCCGACGTGTTCGTCTCGGCGACCGCCGGCTGGTCGACGCTCGTCTGCGGGCTCGCCGGCGTGCGGCTCCCGATCACGACGCACATCCTGCAGGCGTTCGTGACAGAGCCGGTGAAGCCGTTTCTCGACGTGATCATCGTCTCGGCGCAGATGCACGTGTACGTGTCGCAGACCGACCGCGGCGAGTTCCTGATCGGCGCCGAGATCGAGCCGTACACCACCTACAAGTCGATCGGCACATTCCCGTTCCTCGAGTACTCGGCGCGGCACGTGCTCGAGCTGTTCCCTCAGCTCGAGCGGATCAAGGTGCTGCGGACCTGGACCGGGCTGTGCGACCTGTCGCCCGACTACAGCCCGATCCTCGGCAAGACCGAGCTCGACAACTTCCACGTGTCGGCCGGCTGGGGCACCTACGGGTTCAAAGCGGCGCCCGTCGTCGGCGAGACGATGGCGCAGCTCGTCGCCTCCGGCCGGACGCCGGCGCTGATCGCGCCGTTCGCGCTCGAGCGCTTCCACACGGACACGATGGTGTCCGAGCTCGCAGCCGCGGCCGTGTCGCACTGATCGGCGACACGACCGCGGCGAGAGCGGTCACGCAGCGGGCCGGGGCCGCTCCAGCCGGGGCCGCTCCCGGCGGGCCTTGCGGCGCACCTCGAGCGACACGACCTTGGCGGGACGCGGCTGCGGCTCGAGCTTCGGCGTGCGTGCGTCGTGCACGAGATGGAGATGCATCTCCGCGCTCCTTTCGTTGGTCGTCGGGGAAAAAATGGCAGGCAAAAGCAGACGCGAATTCCAGGCGTCTTTTGGGCACAAAAAAGGCGACCCGTGGGTCGCCCTCGTCTGGCTTCGCTATGCGGCTAGCGGGCTAGCGCGCATGCCTTCCAGCGAGGACGCACGGGGGCCGGTTCTGCCCGGCGAAGACGGTGATGTCGAAGGTGAGCTGCATCGAGCGGCAGACACTAGACGAAGAGGTAGGGCCACCGCAAATATCCGCACCAATTCTTTACCGAAAAGCCCGTCAGGGCAGCGTCCAGTGCAACTCGACGGGGACGTCCTCCACGACCTCGGGAGCGGGCTCCGCGAAGCCGGCCGCGAAGCGCGCGGCGTGCTCTTTCCGCTTCCGCTTCCTGACGGCCCAGTTCGTCGAGGCGACCCACGGCATGGTGACGAGGAAGTAGTAGGCCGCGAGCGCCATCGCGGCGCTCGCCCCGGCGACGGCAAGCTCGGCGTCGGCGCCGCCGTCGAGGAGCTCCCACGAGAGCAGTGCGAGCGTCAGGAGCTCGCCGAGCACCGCGGCGAGCGTCAGCGACGACGCCAGCAGCAGCGTCGCGTTCCAGCCGTACAGGCCGCTGTCGTCGTCGGCCGCCTTGCGGCGCGGGCTCCGCAGGACATGGAAGAGAAACGGCGCTGCCACGACGAGCAGCCCGAAGAGCACGTTGAGGCGGACGAGCGACTCCTTGTCGATCTGGTGCGGCGTGTCGGGGAACGTCGCCGCCCCGAGAACGGTGCCGAGCGCCGCGCCGACCGTCGTCAGGTTCGTCGACCAGCTGTCGGCGAAGGACCACTTCGGGCCGGGCGCCGGCGCGGCGAGCCCCCTCCGCCCGCGTCGGTGCCGAAGCCAGCCCGTCACGACGAGCGCGACGGCGAGGTAGGCGGCCCCGCCGGCGGCGAGCGAGCCGACGACGATCCAGAGCGCCCAGCGGATCTCCGGGTGCGGCACCGGCGTGATCGCGACCTCCTCTGCGACGGGCTGCCCGCCGCCCCGGACGATCAGCTCGGCGGTCACCTTGCGGTCGAGCCGCTTCAGGCCGCTGATCGTGATCTTCACCGCGTGCGCGCCCGGATCGACCCAGGCGGGGTCCGGGGCCGCGTCGAGCGCGACGCCCGCCGGGGCCTCGACGACGAGGTCCGTGCTGATCGGCACGCGCGTCCGGCTCGCGTTGCGAATGACGACGTAGGCGCTGGCCGAGTCGTCGGCGGAGGCGGCCGCGACGCCGAGCGCCGCCGGGCCGAGGACGGCGAGCGAGCCCGCGGCGCGCGCGTGCGCGGGGAGAAGGAGCGCGAACGCGGCCAGCGTGCCGGGCACGAGCCTGCGGGCCATCTCCGGCGACCCTAACCGCCGTCCCGCGCCGGGACAACCGGGGCGGCCGGCCCCCTCCAGGGCCGGCCGCCCCACCCCGGTCAGCCCTTCGGGGCCGGGATGACTTCCCAGGTCGTGTTGTCGCCGTGCTGCTGCGTCCAGAAGACGCGCCAGCGCGCGGTCCGGAACGGGTTCGGGATCCTGGCGCCGAGAATCCCCTGCGGCGACGGGTCGCCGTCGGAGACGTGCAGGCCGGTGATCTCGTTGTCGCCCTCGTTGCCGGTGCCCGTCAGCTCCGAGTCGAGCGTCGCCGACGGATCGCGGCCCTCGGCGAGGAACCGGACCGGCTTGTTCGCGGGATTCGAGTAGTCGACGGTCGTGTCGAACATGAACGCCGAGTCGAGCTCGTTCTGCTGGGCGTGCTGCGTGTCGCCCGCGTCCTGGACGAACGCGATCTGGTCGCGGCCGAAGAACGCGACGTTGTCGAAGCCGGAGTGGTCTGCGTCCGCGTTGTAGAAGATCGAGATCTTGCCGGTGTCGCTCGTCGGGCTCTGGTCGAGCTTGAAGATCGAGCCGTAGCCGCCCGACACCTTCGGGCTCGTGCAGGCCGGGAGCAGGCTCGTACCGCCGCCCGCGCACGTGCGGTTGTCGGTGTCGCCGGTCTCGTCGAACCAGAACTCGGTGAAGTGCGTCCCCGGCCGGAACTGGCCGTTCTCCGGCCGCTTGAACGGCGTCGCGCCGGCCGCCTTGGCGAGGGCGTTGTCGTCCGCGCCGGGAAGCGGCGTCGACGAGGTGGTGGTCTGGATGGTGAGCCACTTCGTCGGCCACGTCGTCCCGTACTGGTGCAGGGCGACGTATCCGGGCGCGTTGATGTCGGCGTCGGGCGTCGACGAGAAGACGAGCGGGCTGCCGTTGACGGTGACCTGCAGGGCCTGCACCTTGCCGCCCTTCGTCAGGTCGCTCGGGTCGTTCGGCAGGAAGCGGTAGATGAAGCTTCCCGGCTGCTTCGTCCTCGCGTTCGCGCCGGTGCCGGTCGCCCCGCCGATGTCCTCGACGAGGTAGACGTTGCCCTTGTCGTCGTTCTGGACGCCTTCGAAGCCGCCGCGGCCGACGACGTTCGAGATGTCGTCGACCTTCGACGGGTAGTCGGGCGTGGCCTGGTAGACCGACGGCGTCGGCGTGGGCGGCGTGCCGGTCTGGTTGCTCTCGGTCGTGAAGAGCAGCCTGTGCGCCCACGGGTCCCAGGTCGAGCCGTCGATCGCATGCAGTGGCTTGCCGGCCTGCGTCTGCGTCGCGAGCAGCGTCACCCGGTGGGCGCCGTCGGCGTCGAGGTTGACGCGCGTGATCGCCGCGCCGACTCCCGCCTCGGTCGCCTCGTGGCCCTGGTAGAGGAAGTGGCTGCCGTAGTCGTAGCCCGGGTCCGCGCCGTGCTGACCCGGCAGCACGAGGTAGGTGTTCTTGTCGGGTTCCGTCTTCTGCGCCTCGGTCGCCGCGAGGCCGTTGAAGCTGGTCGGCACGAACGGGCCGTTGCCGTCGTAGCCGTAGGTCGGCACGTCGGAGGTGCCGCCGTCGAGCTTCAGCGAGCCCTGCGCCACGACCACCTCCGCGAGCTCCGGCGACAGGATGTTGGGCTGCGAGAGCCCCTGGACTTTCGGGTTGGCCGACGCGACGTTCGTCAGCCCGCTCGAGCCCGAGCCGACCGCGGCGGCGGCGGCCGCGCCGCCGAGCGCGACGGCGAGGCCGAAGAGCAGCGTCCTGCGTAGCTTCATGCGATCCATCCCCCTCGTATCCCGGGCCGGCCCCGTGCCGGCGCCTGCGCCCCCCACTACTACGGGCGCCGGGACGTCCGCGGTGTTGCGGTTCCGTGCCGGTTCGGAGGCGGTCCGGTCTCAGCCGCTCGTGCGGCAGCGCGGGTCGGCCGCG
>Ga0070741_10007783_pt1 | contig 21947 bp, 27 predicted proteins | sample Coa_R1_4_FD_66440 | JGI IMG/M metagenome (GOLD analysis project Ga0070741, IMG submission 66440) | Surface soil microbial communities from Centralia Pennsylvania, which are recovering from an underground coalmine fire - Coalmine... | ecosystem: Environmental > Terrestrial > Soil > Unclassified ... | reverse complement strand
CCTCGCCGCAACGTGGGGCGTGCATCGGTGTACGGCACGCTCGCGGCAGGGCTGCTCTACGTCCTCGTGACCGCAGCGGTCATGGGGCTCGTGCCCCACGACCAGCTCGCACAGAGCGGTGCGCCGTTCGTTCCCGCCTTCGAGGCGATGTTCAACGGCGCCGGGTGGGTCGGCAAGCTGGTCGCGCTGACCGCAGTCATCTCCGGCATCGGTGCGCTGAACGGGTGGACGCTCGTCACCGCGGAGATGCCGTTCGCAGCCGCCAAGGACGGCCTGTTCATGGAGCAGTTCTCGAAGGAGAACAAGGCAGGTGCGCCGTGGTTCGGCATCGTCGTGTCGACGGCCGTCGCATCCGCCCTCATGGCGTGGAGCTACAGCAGCTCCACCGGGCTGGACGTGTTCACGTACCTGGTCGGGCTGTCGGTGGTGACCGTCGCCATCCCGTACTTCATCTCGGCGTGCGCGCAGCTCACGTACCTCGTGTCGGGGCGCCGCCAGGTGATGGGATGGGCGCTCACCCGCAACCTCGTGATCGCCGTGCTCGGCGCGATGTTCGCGATGTGGGTGACGTTCGCATCCGGCTACCTCGCCGTCTACCAGACGGTGCTGTTGCTGATGGTCGGCGTGCCGCTGTACAGCTTCCTCAAGGCTCGTCGTGAGCGTCTCGGCCTGGTCGAGGTTCCGATCGAGGTGCCACGCGACCTCGCAGAGATCGATGCACACGCCAGCTGACACGTCCGAGATGCGCAGGACCCGGGGCGCGGGACGAGCACTCGTCCGGCGCCCCGGCCCGCGCCTCGCGGAGGGCATCGTCACGCACATCGAACGTGCCGCGGTCGACGTCGCGCTCGCACAGCAGCAGTGGCAGGCATACGTCGACGCCCTGCACGGCGCGGGTTGGGACACGATCGAGGTGCCGCCCGCCGACGACTGCCCCGACGCGGTGTTCGTCGAGGACGCCGTCGTGCTGTTCGGGAACGTCGCCGTGGTGACGAACCCCGGCGCCGACGCCCGCAAGCCGGAGACGGTCGACGTGGCCGCGGTGGTCGGGTCGCTCGGCTGCTCCATCAACGTCATCCACCCCCCGGGCACGCTCGACGGCGGCGACGTGCTGAAGGTGGACGACGTCGTCTATGTCGGCCGCGGTGGCCGCACGAACGCCGACGGCATCCGCCAGCTGCGCGCCGTCCTCGAGCCGTTGGGCTGGCGCGTCGTCGCCGTTCCGTTGACCCGCGTGCTCCACCTGAAGTCCGCCGTGACCGCGCTGCCCGACGGGTCGATCATCGGCTACGCACCGCTCGTCGACGATCCGTCGTTCTTCCCGCACTTCCGGGCCGTCCCGGAGGAACCGGGCGCGCACGTCGTGCTGCTCGGCGGTGACCGCCTCCTGATGGCCACGGGCGCACCGCGCAGCGCCGATCTGTTCGCCGACCTCGGCTACGAGCCCGTGCTCGTCGACATCGGCGAGTACGAGAAGCTCCAAGGCTGCGTGACCTGCCTGTCGGTGCGCCTGCGCACCTGATGGCGGGGATTTAGCCCCGCCTTGACCCGCACCGGCGCCGTGACGCCGTACCGTCGTGGGATGGTGCGTCGCCCGCTGCTCGTGACGACGTGGTGCGTCGCCACGATCGCCGCGGTCGTGATCGCGTGGCTCGCCGTGTCGAGCGCGGTGGCGGACGTGTCCGACCCCACACCGGCGATCGCGACCGTCCAGCGCGCCGACGCAGCGAGCACGATCTCCTCGGCCCTCGACGGTGCCGCGTCCTCGTCGCCCGACGGTGCCCCGACCTCGAGCGACGGCAGCTCGCCATCGCCGGCCGCGGGGAGCGTCCCCTCCACCGTCGCATCGACGCCCGGCGTCGGTTCGGCGTCGTCGTTCGACAACGCGGATTCGCGCACCACGCCATCGCCGTCGCCTCCCGCGACGACGAACGGCACCGCGACGACGTCCTCGTTCAACACGAGTGGTGGTGTCGTGACGATGAGCTGCAACGGCTCGTCGGCGTCGCTCGTGTCCGCGACGCCGCAACAGGGCTACACCACCCACGTCGACAACCCCGGCCCCGAGGAGATCGAGGTGAGCTTCACCTCGCCGTCACGCGACGCGACCTTCCACGGGCGTTGCGTCGGCGGCACGCCGACGCAGATCGTGGACGACTGACGTCACCGCCGTTCGCTGACCAACCGCGCCCGGCGACGCGGTGACGCGTCCGGTCCGAACACGAGCGCGACGCGCGCGCCGCCACTCGCCGATCGGCTGATCACCAATCGGCCGCCGACGCGCTCGACCGTGCGCCGCGCGATGTCGAGCCCGAGGCCTGTCGAACCGGCGCCGCTCACACCGCGCCCTGCGAGCGTGGAGTCGGGGATGCCCGGTCCGTCGTCTTCGACGACGAGCACCGGCGGACGCCCGTCGTCGGCAACGACCTCGACGCGCGCGTTCGTGCCCTGCGGCGTGTGCGCGAACACGTTGCCGACCAACGCGTCGATCGTCGCTTCGAGGTCCGCCTTCGCGACGCCGACCGTGCACGGCCGGTCGGTGATGGTCACGTCGATGGCGCGGCCCTGGTCCGTGCCGAGCACCGACCAGAACGCGAGGCGCACGCGCACCGCCTCGGCCAGGTCGACCGACGCGGTGGCGCCGTTGGCGTGACCCGCGCGCGCGGCGCGGATCACGTCGTCGATCGTCTGCTCCAACACATCGACCTCCGCGGTCAAGCGCGCTCGCTCGTCGTCGTCGTCGACCCTGCCGATGTCGAGACGCAGCGCGGTGACCGGCGTGCGCAACCGGTGTGACAGATCGGCGGCGGCCTCGCGTTCCGCGGCCACCAACTCGTCGATGCGGTCGGCGAGGCCGTTCAGCGCCTCTGCGACCTCTGCCACCTCGACCGGACCCTCGCTGGTCGCGCGCGCCTCGCGATCGCCACCGCGCAAGCGCAGGGCTACGTCGCGCAGGTCGACCATCGGCCGCACCAGCGTGCGGCCGAGCCGGTCGGCGAGCACGACGGCGAGCGCCACGAGGCCGACGGCGAGCAACCCCAGCACCAGCCACGCCGTGCGCACGCCGCGCTCGAGCAGGCTCTCGGGCACGAACACGCGCACGACCGCGACACCGGCGGCGGTCTGCACGGGCACGAACACCGCCTCCCCGCCGGACACGCCGCTGGTGAAGGCGCTGCCCGCGCGCGCCCGGTCGAGCTCCGGCCCTGCGGGCCGCGTGTCGCCGAGCACCGTGCCGTCGGGGAGGAAGATCGACGCCGGCCGTGTGCTCCCGGCGTTGGCCTGGCCGACGATCGGCGCGACGACCGCAGGATCGAGCGTGCCCGCCAGTACGGCGGCGAGCGATCGCGACTCGAGGTCAGCACCGTGCAGGGCGCGATCGCGCGCCGTGACACGCACGACGAGCGCGAGCGGGACGCAGAACGCGAGGACGACCGTGGTGGTGATGGCCGCCGCCGTGACGGCCAGCCGCCGCCTCACGCCCGTGCGTCGGCCGATGCCTCGTCGGGATCGACGAGCCGGACGCCGACACCGCGCACCGTGAGCAGGTAGCGGGGGGCGTCCGCGGTCTCACCGAGCTTGCGACGCAACCACGACAGGTGCACGTCGACAGTCTTGTCCGGTCCGCCGTAGGGCTGTTGCCACACCTCGGCCAGCAGCTCCCGCTTCGACACGACCCGCCCCTGCCGCGCCGCCAGGTACTGCAGCACGTCGAACTCCTTGCGCGTCAGCTTCAGCACCTGACCGTCGAGCGTGGCGACGCGCCTGGTGCCGTCGATCGACAACGACCCGATGGTGATGATGACGTCGTCGTGTGATCCGCTGGTCCGTCGCAGCACGGCGCGGATGCGCGCGTCGAGTTGCTCGATGGAGAACGGCTTCACCACGTAGTCGTCGGCGCCGGCGTTCAAGGTGCGCACGACCGCGCTGTCGTCGTCGCGCGCGGTGGCGACGAGGATCGGGACGTTGGTGACCGCGCGGATCATCTTCAAGAGCTCCGCGCCGTCGATGTCGGGCAGGCCGAGGTCGAGCACGACGATCTCGGGACGGGCGTCGACGATCATCGACAGCGCCGTGAGGCCGTTGGCGGCGGCGCGCACACCGTGGCCGGCCGCGGTCAGCGACCGCTCCAGCGCGACACGCACCTGGGCGTCGTCCTCGACGACGACGATGTCCGCCACGGCTCACACGGTAGAAGCGGCGGTCGAGGAACGCACCGTCTGCCGCCGGGCGCGACGGACGCGCGGCATGCCGAGGCGAAGGACGACGAATGCCGCGACGAGCCCGACGGCGACGATCACCCCCGTGCGGACCACCGCGGTGCCCGCGTCCGCACCGGCGGTGAGCCCGTGCACCGTCCCGAGGAAGGCCACGGCGAAGCTCAAGAGGTGCACGGCGTGCCACGCCCGTCTCGGCAACCGCTTCATCAACAGCGACGTCACCTCGACGGCGACGAGGAGGTACAGCGCGACGATGCCGAACGCCACGGGCCACGGCCGCCACGCCGACGCGAGGGGGACGAACAGCTCGGACCAGCCGAAGTGGACGTAGTCGTCGGCCACCAGACCCACGAGGTGCACGGCGAGGAACGTCAGCGACAGGCCACCGAGGAACCGGTGCAGGTCGAGGGTCCACGCCGGCGGCGGCAGCTTGCGGGACACACGACCGGCGAGCCACAACCCCCACAGCACGGCGGCGACGACGAGGACCCACGTCACGATCCCGCTCGCCCGCGCCACGAACCACCACAACTGCGGCGTCGCCTCGATCGCCCCCGTCGTCGTCCCCATCAGTTCACCGCGCTCCCGCCCGATCGCGTGACCGGGGCGGGCGCGGGCGCGGGTGCGGGGCGCGCCGCGGGCGGCGGGGTGGTGGCGCCGCCGCCCGCGGCGCCGGTGGTGGCACCGGAACCGGACGAGCCCGACGAACCGGACCCGCCGGAGGTCGTGCGTCGCGGCGCCGGCGTGCCGGCACCGCTGCCGCCGCCGCCCGACCCGCCGGCGGCCTCGGCCGGCACGTGGCGGACGACGATCTGGTGGACGACCACCGGCGGCGGCGGATCGGTGGCCGGTGTGGTCGTCGGCGGCACGACCGCCGATGCCGGCTGCGGCGCCTGCACGGCGAGATCGGCGACGATGGCGAGCATCGCGGACGCGCTGAGACCGGCCGCGAGCACGCGTGCCGCCTCGGCCCGGTGCCCCTTGCGGGGGCGGGGCAACGGGCGATCAGTCATCGTGCGACTGCGTCGAACCGGACGACGTCGACGACTGCGACTCGACCTCGTGCTCGTGCGCACCGGCGTCGTCGGACTCCGACTCGTGCTCGCCGGTGGGCGCGGACGGCGATGCCGCCGTCACCGGCACCGTGGGCGTCGCCGTCGTGGGCGGTGCCTCGGGCTCCGACGCTTCGGTCGACTCGGAGGTCGCGGTGCTGTCCGCGGTGTCGTCGGCGGCGGGCGCCGGATCGACCACGATCTGCTCGTCGGTCACGATCGTCGTCGGCGGCACCAAGGGCCGGTCTGCGGCGGCGGGAACGGGCGCGGCGTGGGAGCCCGACGGGATGAGCGCGGTCGTGAGCGCGGTGACGCCGGTGACGACGGTCAGGCCGGTGGCGACGGCGGCAGCGATGATCGTGCGAGGTTGCATGAAGGATCCTCCGTGAGGCGTGGGGAGCGGGTGCGCCCATTGCCGCACGACGCCCGTTGCCGCCGACCCAACCCGACGACAAATCCCCGTTAAGTGCCCGAATACCGACTTTGGTCCCGGGGCGAACGGACCGTCGGCCCTGTGGATCCGGGTCCACCGAAGCGACGATCGCTGCATGGCGATCTCCCCCGACGAGCCGATCCCCGTCCGCGAGCCACGGCCGGTCCGTGAAGGTCCCGGCGCGGCCGCCGCGCTGGCGCTGCCCGTCGTCTTCTTCGGCGTCCTGGGCGTGATCGCGCTCGTCGTCGGGCTGCTCGTCGGCATGGGGAAGAACGACGGCGCGACGTCGAACAGCGCGCCCGTCGAGGTGAGCCTCGCCTACCCGACGATCGCACCCGCGGTCGTGAACGCGACCACGACCGGCGGCATCCACGTCGTCAACAAGGACGCGATGCAACACAACCTCGCGGTGCAGGGCACGAACGTGCGCACCGCGATGCTCGACGGCGGCAAGGACGCGACGTTGGACCTGTCCTCGCTGCAACCGGGTGACTACACGCTGCTGTGCGAGGTGCCCGGCCACCAGCAGGCAGGCATGACCGCGAAGCTGCATCTCACCGCGGGCAGCACGTCGGGCGTGGCGATGAGCGGGATGGACATGACGTCGAGCGGCTCGGCCACGCAGACCACGATGTCGCCGGAGCAGATGGACCAGGCCATGCAGCAGTCGATGGCCGCCTTCCCGGCGCAGACCGCGGGGCTCGGCGCGCAGGACCTGGCGCCGACGGTCCTCCCCGACGGCACGAAGCAGTTCGAGCTCACGACCGCGGTCACGAAGTGGGAGGTGTCGCCCGGCAAGTTCGTCGAGGCCAAGACGTACAACGGCACCGTCCCCGGCCCCACGTTGCACGTGAACCCCGGCGACAAGGTGCGCATCATCCTGCACAACCACATGGACGAGTCGACGTCGATCCACTTCCACGGCATCGAGACGCCGAACAGCATGGACGGCACCACGTTCGTGACGCAGGACCCGGTCAAGCCCGGCGCCGACTTCACCTACGAGTTCACCGCGCAGTCGACGCCTGCGGTCGGTATGTACCACTCACACCACATCGCCTACCAGCAGGTGCCCGACGGTCTGACCGGTGCGTTCATCATCGGCAGCGAACCGGTGCCCGCGGGCGTGCAGGTCACGCAGGAACACGTGATGGTGCTCGACGACTCCGGTGTCATCGGGTTCGCGCTCAACGGCAAGTCGTTCCCCGCCACCGCACCGATCGTCGCCACGCAGGGCGAGTGGGTCGAGGTCCACTACATGAACGAGGGCACGATGATCCATCCGATGCACCTGCACGGCATGGGCCAGCTGGTGATCGCGAAGGACGGGTTCCCGCTCGCCAACCCCGAGATGGAAGACACCGTGACCGTCGCGCCCGGCGAGCGCTACACGGTGCTCGTCCACGCCACCGAAGTGGGCACGTGGGTGTGGCACTGCCACATCCTCCCCCACGCCGAGAACGAGAACGGCATGTTCGGCATGGTCACCGCACTGGTGGTCAAGCCGTGACGAAGGAGGTTGCCATGGGAGTCATCGAAGGACGTACGTGGCTCGAGGTGCTCTCGCCGGTGGCGTGCGAACGGCACCTGCGCACGGAGGAGGTGGGGCGCATCGCGCTCCCCGTCGACGGTCATCCCGAGGTGTTCCCCGTGAACTACGCGGTGGACGACGAGGGCGACATCTTCTTCCGCACCGCGCCGGGCACGAAGCTGGCGTCGGTCTCGACGGCGCCCGAGGTGGCGTTCGAGATCGACGGCTTCGACGAGGAGCACCACGTCGGGTGGAGCGTGCTCGTGATCGGGACGGCCGTGCACCTCGGCGATCCCGACCAGATCATGAAGGCGCGCGCGTTGCCGCTGCAGCCGTGGGCGTCGGGCGAGAAGGCCGAGATCGTGCGGTTGCGACCGCACTCGATCTCCGGCCGCCGCATCCACCGCCCGATCACGTCGCAGGCCCGACGAGACCACGAGGAGGCATCCGAGTGATGCGAGTGATGCTGCTGGAGTCCGATCGGCGCAGCGCCGACGACGCTGTCCGTGCGTTACGCGATGCGGGTCACGACGTGGTGCGATGCCACGAGGTCGACCTGCCGTCGTTCCCGTGCAACGCGCTGTGCGACGAGCAGACGTGCCCGCTCGAAGGCGGTGAAGGCGTCGACGTGGTGCTCGACCACCGCGCCCATCCGTATCCGCGGCCGACGTCGTTCGAGGACGGCGTCGTGTGCGCCATCCGCCGCCACATCCCGCTGGTCGTGAGCGGCACGTCGGCGCTGAACCCGTTCTCGCCGTGGACCACCGCGGTGACCCACCGCGGCGACGACGACGTGGTCGAGGCGTGCGAACTCGCCGCCGACGCCAACCTCGCGCAGCTGGCGGAGCCGGCGCTCGCAGAGGTGCGGCGTCGCATCGGTGACCCCACGCTCGCCGCCGACGCGGACGTGCGCGTGCATCGCCGCCGCACACGTCTCGAGGCCACGATCTGCCTGCCCGCGGGCACACCGCCCGTGGACGAGCAGGTCTCCGTGGCGGTGGCCGGGATCCTGCGCGCCCACGACCCGTACTCGTCGCTCATCGATGTCGCGGTCGTGCGCGACGGCGTCGCTACTTGAGCGGCACCTTCCACTCGAGCGCGGCACCGCGCGGTTCGACCGGTGTGAGGTCGACGTCGCCACCCAACCGCTTGGCGCGCACTCGCATGTTGTCGAGACCGCGCCCGGCCACGTCACCGTCGCCCGGGCCGCGGCCGTCGTCCACGACGCGCATCGTCAGCCAGCCGTCGCGCGCCACGATCGTCACCTCCACCGTCGACGCCGCCGCATGGCGGGCGACGTTCGAGAGTGCCTCCCGCAGGACGGGGATCAGGTGATCGGCCACGCGGTCGTCGACCGTCGAGTCGATGGGGCCGTCGAAGCGCACGACCGGTTCGAACCCGAGGGCGCGCGCCGACTCGGCGCAGATGTCGAGCGCCTCCTGGCGCACGCTGCGCCCCGGCAGGCGCGCGGTGTGGAGCTCGAAGATGGCCGAGCGCACCTGGCGGACGGTGGCGTCGAGGTCGTCGACCGCGGACTGGAGGCGATCGAGGAGCTGCGGCCGATCCTCTGCGAGGCGCGCCGCGCCCTGGAGGCTCAGCCCGGTGGCGAACAGGCGCTGGATCACGGTGTCGTGGAGGTCGCGGGCGATGCGCTCGCGGTCCTCGAACAGCGCGAGGTCGGCGACGCGGGCGTGGAGACGGGCGTTGTCGATGGCGATGCCGGCGGCGGCAGCGAGCGCGACGACCATCTCCTCGTCGACGTCGGTGAACACGTCGCCGCCCTTCTTGTCGGTGAGGTAGAGGTTGCCGAACACCTCACCGCGCACGCGGATGGGCACGCCGAGGAACGACGTCATCGGCGGGTGGTTCGGTGGGAACCCGTAGCTGTCGGGATGCTCGGACAGATCGGGCAGGCGCATCGGCCTCGGGTCGACGATGAGCAGGCCGAGGATGCCGTGCCCCTCGGGGAGATCGCCGATCTGCCTGCGACCCTCGGTGTCGATGCCGACGGTGATGAACTGCGACAGCCGGTTGCCGGTGTCGTCGAGCACGCCGAGGGCGCCGTACGTGGCGTCGACCAGCTCGGCGGCCGTCGCCACGATCGTCTCGAGCGCGGCCTCCAGCTCCAGCTCGGACCCGACCACCATCACCGCGTCGAGCAACCGCCGCAATTGTCGCGGCCCTGCCTGCACCGGGACCCCGTCCACCATTCGCACCAAGCGTACGCGCCGCGATCGGAGGTCGGGCTGTCATGATGGACCACATGGGCATCCGGGTCTTCCTGCTCGACGACCACGAGGTCGTGCGGCGCGGGGTCCGCGAGCTCCTCGAGGCGGAAGGCGACATCGAGGTCGTGGGCGAGGCGGGCACGGCGGAGGAGGCGGTGGGGCGCATTCCGGCAACGAGCCCCGACGTCGCCGTGCTCGACGTCCGCCTCCCCGACGGCAGCGGCGTCGAGGTGTGCCGCGACGTGCGCTCGGCCCGGCCCGAGCTGGCGTGCATCATGCTGACGTCGTTCGCCGACGACGAGGCCCTGTTCGAGGCGATCATGGCGGGGGCGGCCGGCTACGTGCTCAAGCAGGTGCGCGGCGGTGAGCTCGTCGACGCCATCCGCCGCGTGGCGGCCGGGCAGTCCTTGCTCGACCCGCAGGTCACGGCCAAGGTGCTCGAGCGGCTGCGGCAGGGGTCCGAGGAGGACGAACGTCTCCGAGGCCTCACCGAGCAGGAGCGCAGGATCCTCACGTTGCTCGCCGACGGCAAGACGAACCGCCAGATCGCCGAGGAGCTCTTCCTCGCCGAGAAGACCGTGAAGAATTACGTGTCGAACCTGCTCTCGAAGATGGGCATGAGCCGGCGCACCGAGGCGGCCGTGTACGCCGCCCGCCTCGCCGAGCGCAAGCACCACCTCTGAGCGGCGGCCCGCACGGGCCGATCGCACCATCCGGGCTCGGGACCTTCGGCCACCCCGGTGTGACCATCCGGCCCTACGGGTGCCACCTCCGCCCGCGGTTTGCTGGGCGACGTGGCTGCACCCCCCGTCCCCGGCCGCTCGCTCGAGGTCCTCGATCGCGCCGAGTGCCTGCGTCTCCTCGAGCACGAGCCCGTCGGCCGCATCGGCCTGACGAGCGCGGCGCTGCCGGTCGTGCTCCCGGTCAACTTCGCGCTCGACGGGAAGCGGGTCGTGTTCGCCACCGAGCCCGGGACCAAGCTCGACGCCGCCCGAGCCGGTGACGTCGCCTGCCTCGAGGTCGACGGCTACGACGCCGTGAACCACACGGGGTGGAGCGTGCTCGTGACCGGCAAGTTGCGCGAGATCGACGAGCCGACGGCCGTCGCCGCCGTCGCCGCCCTGCCCTTCCGGCCGTGGGCGATCCGCGATCCCCATCACTTCGTCGAGCTCTCCATCGAGCTCGTCTCCGGCCGCCGCATCGGCGCGTGGTGACGATGACGAACGGCCGCACCATCGCGTTGCGCGACGGCACGCCCGTGCTGGTGCGCACGATCCGACCGGCCGACGCCGACGCGCTCGATCGCTTCCACGAGTCGCACTCGCCGGAGACCACTCGCTTGCGCTTCTTCACCGTCCACCCGCACCTCAGCGCGGAGGAGGTGTGTTGGTTCACGACGTGCGACGGCGTCGCCCGCGACGCGGTGGTCGTGTTCCACGGCGGCGACATCGTGGCCGTCGGCCGCTACGACCGGGTACCGGGCACGACGTCCGCGGAGGTCGCGTTCGTCGTCGGCGACGCATGGCGCCGGCGCGGCATCGCCACGCTGCTGTTCGACGAGCTCGTCGTCTTGGCCACCGGCCACGGCATCGACGAATTCGTCGCCGAGACGCTCGCCGAGAACCACGCCATGCTGCGCGTGTTCGCGAAGACCGGGCTCGTCACCGGGCAGCGCATCGACAGCGGCGTCTACGAGCTGCGCATGCCGCTCACAGGTACCCGAGCTCCCGAGCCTGCGCACTGAGCTCGTCGCGGAAGCGCGGATGCGCGATCGCGATGAGCGCGGCCGCGCGCTGCGAGATCGACCGCCCTCGCATGTCGGCCACGCCGTACTCCGTGACGACGTGGTCGACGGTGTTCTTCAGCGTCGTCACCATCGACCCCGGTGTCAGCGAGGCGCGGATGCGCGACACCTCGCCGTCGGGCGTGTTCGCCGTCGAGCGCAGCACGACGAACGCGAGGCCGCGCTCGGAGTACATCGCACCGCGCGCGAAATCCGCCTGCCCTCCGCTGGAGGACCAGTAGCGGCCGGCGACGGTCTCTGACGCGCACTGCCCCACGAGGTCGACCTCCGTCGTCGCGTTGATCGACACGAAGCACGGCTCCTGCGCGATCACCCGCGGATCGTTCACGTAGTCGACGGGCAGCAGCTCGACGGCAGGGTTCTCGTGCAGGAAGTCGTAGAGGGCCTGCGTGCCGAGCGCGAACGTGGTGACGACCTTGCCGGGCTCGAGCCGCTTGCGGGTGCCGGTCACGACACCGCGCTCGACGAGGTCGATGAGCCCGTCCGACAGCAGCTCGGTGTGGATCCCGAGATCGCGGTGGTCGTGCAGGCCCTCGAGCAGCGCGCACGGGATCGATCCGATGCCTGCTTGGAGCGTCGCCCCGTCGGGCACGCGCGCCGCGACGCTCGCCGCGATCGTGCGGTCGGCGTCGTTCGGTAGCGGTACGGGCACCTCGACGAGGGGGCGGGAGACCTCCGTCCACCCGAGGACCTGGCTCACGTGCAACTGGTTGCGCCCGAACGTGCGCGGCATGCGGTCGTTCACCTCGAGGAAGAACGGTGCGTGCCCGATGAACGGCGCGACGTAGTCACAGTTCGTGCCGAGCGAGAAGTAGCCGTGGCGGTCCATCGGCGACGCGGCCGCGATGACGAGCGAGCACTTCGTCGTCTCCCGCAACAGCCGCGGCACCTCGCTGAAGTTGTTGGGGACGAGCTCGCACCCGCCGGCGTGGAAGGCGGGCCGCGTGATCGTCGACAGGAAGTACGACACGTGCAGCAGGTGGTCGCGGACCGCACCGTGCAGGTACGGGCGGTCGTGCAGCGCGTGCATCTGGTGCACGCGCACGCCGGTTCGGGCGGTCGCGCTCGCCTCGATGGCGTCGAGCAACGAGACGGGTTCGCCGTTGGCGAGCGGGACGACGATGTCGTCGCCGTCGCCGATGTGGTCGAGGACGGACTCCGGCGCGGTCGGTGCGGGCAGGCGGCTCATCCGGCCTTCAGCATCGCACCCGGAAAGGACCAACGGCCCCGCTGTTGGTCCCTCGCCGTCGGGTCCTAGGACCCTAGGGATCGGCCCCTCCGAACGCGGACCATGAGGAGGACAGCACAACCGCTTGAAGGGGAAATCCGATGCTCACAGCAACCCGATCCGCCGAAGCGAACGAGGCCATGTCGGCCTCCGCGCCCGCGCGGGAAACCGTCGTCCACCGGGCCTACACCAGGGCCCACACCCGCCGATTCGCCGTCGAGGCCGTGTTCTTCTTCGTGCTCGCCGTCGGCGGCGGCCTGCTCGCCTGGGGCGGGCACTTCGCCACCAACATGGTCCACGACCAGTTGGCGCAACAGAAGATCTCGTTCCCGGCCGCGGGCACCAAGGCCCTCGACCCGGCCGAGTTCCCCGGCCTGCAGCAGTACGCCGGCCAGGCCGTCGACAACGGCCCGAAGGCGAAGGCCTACGCCAACGAGTTCATCGGCAAGCACCTCGAGTCGGTTGCCGGTGGCAAGACCTACTCCGAGGTGAGCAGCGCGGCACAGGCCGACCCCACGAACCAGCAGCTGGCCGGCCAGGCCAACACGCTGTTCAAGGGTGAGACCCTCCGCGGCCTCCTGCTCTACGCGTGGGGATGGTCCGTGGTCGCCCGCATCGCCCTGATCGTTTCGTGGGCGGCGTTCGCGGGTGCGTTCATCGTGCTGGCCGCCATCGTGTACTCGCTGGTGCGCCCCGAGCACGCCTGACCGCCACGACCGACGCAGTCCCCCCAAGCGGCGGTGCCCCCCGGGAGACCGGGGGGCACCGCCGCGTCAGGACCGGTGCCCGTACACCTCGAAGCGCGTCACCTTCGTGGGCGCGGGCCGGTGACGGTCGGGGTCCTTCTCACGCGCCGCCTGCACCTTCGCCATCGCGGCGTCGTAGTGCGCGTCGTCGTCCCAGACCATGACGCTGAGACGGCGCCCGCTCTCGCGGTCCACGAGCCACCATCCGTCGAGCCCCTCCGCGCCGGCCAGCGCAGGGAGCACCTCTTCCTCGACGTGGGCGATGCCCGCCGCCACGTCGTCGGGCGACTCGCCGTCGAACTCGATCACGACCGCGAACACGACGTCAGAACTCCGTCGTCTCGAACGAGTTCCAGAACGTGATGCGGGGCGCACCGGTGACACCGGCCCGCCCCATCGCCTCGCCGAGCGACGGATCGGCGAGGAACGCCTCCGCCGACGCCCGGTCGGGCCACCGCATGACGTTCATGATCGTGTGCTCGTCGCCGTCGGCACGGAAGAGCTCCTCGCCGATGCAGCCGTGCTCCTTGCGCGACACGGCGTGCTCGTCGAACACCCGCTTCCACGCACCCCACTCCTCCAGGCCGTGCTCGATCACCAGCGTCACCATTGCCCACCCCTCTCTCGATGCATGTATTTTCCTATCGAAAGAAATATACTGGTCGGCGTGGCGAAGTCAAGGAGCACATCCCACGAATTCCTGCGACCCGACGAGTACGAGTCGTGGAACGCGCTGCTCATGCTCCACCGCACGGTCCTCCAGGGCCTCGATGCCGCCCTGCGCCGTGAGCACCGGATCACCGTCAACGAGTTCGACGTGCTGATCACGCTCTACAACGCCGACGACCGCCGCCTGGGGATGAGCGCGCTCGCCGACCGTGTGCTGCTGAGTCCGGCGGGAACGACGCATCTCGTGACGCGGCTCGAGCGCGACGGACTCGTGCGTCGCGAGCCTGACCCGTCCGACGGTCGCAAGTTCTTCACGGTCCTGACGGACAGGGGCGACGAGGTACTGCGCGAGGCGCGGGGCACGCACAACGACGTCCTGCGCGGCGGCCTGCTCGCCGTCACCTCCGCAGCGGAGCGGCGCGTACTGCGCGCGCTGTGGCATCGGCTGCGCCCCGACTGACCGGCCGAGGCCGGCCGGCGACGTCGCGTCAGCGGGACAGGTGTGTGTGCTGCGTGGCGACCGTGTCGACCAGCTCGTCCACCTGCGCACCGAACGCGCGCAACACGTCGTCCATCGTCACCACCCCGAGCGGGCGCCACATCTCGTCCGCCACCGGGACTCGGCGGATGCCGCGCTTGCGCATCACGCTCTCGGCGGTCGTCATGTCGGCGTGCGGTGAGACGGTGGCCACGTCGCGGGACATCACGGACTCGACGGTCGTGTCGGCCGACAGCCCTGCGGCCACGCCTCGAACGACGATGTCACGGTCGGTCACGATCCCGGCGAGGTAACCCATGCGGTCGATCACGACCAGGCAACCGACGTTGCGGGCGGACATCGACCTCGCCGCCTCGTGCAACGACGTCTCCGGCGACGTGGTGACCGCGGGCGTGTGCATCACCTCAGCGACCCTCATGGTTCGCCTCCTGTCTCGGTTCGTACTGCGCCTTCACGGTCGCGCCGACACCCGGCCGGGCACAGGGCCACAGGCCCTCTGCGACGGGCCGTAGGTCCCTAGCGGCGCGTGACCCGCGAGCGGATCGTGGGACACGAGGAGCCCGGTGACGCCGAGGAGGCCGTTCGTGCACATCGCCCGCTCGAAGACGGTGATGTGGATCGCGATCGCGGTCGTGGCCGTCCCGCTGCTCGTCGTCACGGTGGTCGCCGCCCGGTCGTCGCACCGCGCGCCGTCCACCGCGACCACGACGACGACGACGACGTCGACTTCGACGGCGATCACGACGACCACGTCGGCGCCGACCACGACGACGCCGTCCACGAACACCACGACCACCACCCTGGTGCCGTCGCAACCGGTCGTCGTGCGGCGGCTGGCGACGAGCGCGCCGGTCGTGGCGCTGACGTTCGACGCCGGTTCCGACGCGGGCTACCTGTCGTCGATCCTCGACACGCTCGCCGGCGACGGCATCCATGCGTCGTTCGGCATCACGGGCGTGTTCGCGACGGCCCATCCCGATCTCGTCGCCCGCATCGCGCGAGAGGGACACCTCGTCGTGAACCACACGTACGACCACCGCTCGTTCACCGGGTACTCCACCGGCACGGCGCCGCTGAGCGCCGGCGAACGCCGGCACGAGCTCGCCGCCGCGGACGACGCCATCCGTGCGGCGACCGGCGTCTCGCCGACGCCGTGGTTCCGCCCTCCGTACGGCGATCGCGACGAGGGCTCGGACGAGGACGCCGCCGCCGCCGGTCACCCGTTCGTCGCCATGTGGAGCGTCGACACGCTCGGCTGGAACGGTTCGTCCGTCGACGAGATCGTCGAGCGCTGCGCGGACGGCGCCGCGCCGGGGACGATCTACCTGTTGCACGTCGGCAGCCAGTCGCTCGACGGTCCCGCGCTCCCCCGCGTCATCGCCACACTGCGCGCCGCGGGCTACGGGTTCGTGACGCTCGCAGGCGCGCCATGACCGGCGCCCGTCTCGCACTGCCACCACGCCGCCACCACCGCGCGCAGACGGTGTTGCTCGCCGTGGTCGTCATCGCCGTCGTGCTGACCGGTGCGGCGTTCGCCGTACGTGCGTGGCTCACGATGGCGCCCTCGCGCGTCAGCGTGGGCACCGCGGTCGATCGCTACCGGTCGAGCACGTCCGCGCCGGCGCCGTCGCCCGCCGGCACGCCGGCACCAGGTGTGTACGTGTACACGACCAGCGGCCGGGAGTCGGTCGACGCGCTCGGCGGCGACACGCACGACTACCCGAACCCGTCCACCACCACCGTCACGGCGACGGCGTGCGGCTTCGACATGACGTGGGCACCGCTGTCCGGGCGCTCGGACACGACCCATGTGTGCACCGACGGCGCCGCGCTGCGGATCACCGCGATGGAGAACGCGCACGAGTTCTTCCGCATCACGCAGATCGAGCGGTTCACGTGTGACGCCACCACGTGGTGGCTGCCCCCGCCGGGCACCACGTCGTGGACGTCGACGTGCCGCAGCGACACCCGTACCGAGATCCGCACGGCGCACGTCGTCGACCGCGAGCCGGTCGTCGTCGGGGGCAGCACGGTCGCCGCCCTGCACGTGCACCGCGACGACGTGGTCACCGGCGACTCGACCGGCACGAGCGCGACCGATCTGTGGCTCGACGCGACGAACGGACTGCTGTTGCGCGAGCACAGCTCGGTGCAGACGGGCAACGACACCGCCATCGGGCACGTGACGTTCCACGAGGACATCGAGCTCGACCTCGACTCGAAGGAGCCCTTGCGATGACCACCACCATCACCCCGTGGCACTGGGCGCGCACGTTTCCCACCGCCGCGCGCGACCTCACGAGCGGCGCGGTGCGCTGCTCGGACGAACTGCTCGGCGTGCCGTTGCGCATGTCCGACGGACGCACGTACGTGCCGTTCCGCCACACCGTCCAAGACGAGCGCAAGTGGTCACGGGCGCGCCCACCGGCGGTGCTGCACGCCCGGTTCCACCTCGGTGTGCTGCCGGCGCGACGTCGCTCGTTGCACGCGCTCTTCCGCGTGGTGTGCATCGTCACGACGCCGTTCTTCGTCGGCATCCGCGGCTTCCGGTCGAAGCTGTGGATGGTCGACCCCCGCACCGGCGACTTCGCCGGGCTCTACGAGTGGGACGACCTCGACAGCGCCCGCGCCTACGCCGTCGGCCTGTCGAGTGTGCTGCGCCTGCTGTCGACGCCGGGCTCCGTGTCCTACGAGGTCCGCGGGGGCATGACCGTCGCGCGGTACCTCGAGCTGTCGGCGAGGCGAGCGGACACCGGCGCGGCCCCAGGCTCAGGCGGGCGGGCCGGCGATCAGCGTGAGCGACGCGCTGTGTGACTGGCCGCCGCTGTCGACCCACGTCACCGTCACGTCGTCGCCGGGATGGTGCGAGTCGAGCGCGGCGCGGATGTCGTCGAGGGTCTGCACGTTCTTGCCGTCGATCGACGTGATCGTGTCGCCCGAGGCCATCCCGGCCTTCTCGGCCGGGCTCCCCGGCTCCACGGACTGGATCGTCGGGCGGCGAGCGTCCTGCACCTGCACGCCGAGCAGGGCGCGATCACCGACATGGATCTCGTTCGTGCTCTCGCCCGCCTGGATCTTGTGGGCGATGTCGAGCGCGGTGTCGATCGGGATGGCGTACGAGTCGTTCGTCGTCGCACCGCGGCGGTTGGTCGACGCTGCCGCGTCCATGCCGATCACCTCGCCCTGACGATCGACGAGCGGACCACCCGAGTCGCCGGGTTGCAGCCGTGCCGACGTCTCGATGAGGCCCGAGAGCGTCGCCGTCGTGCCGTCGTCGTTCACCACGTCGATCGACTGGTCGAGTTGCGTCACCTGACCCTCGGCGACGGCCGGGGTGCCGCCCTTGCCGAGGGCGTTGCCGAGCGCGACCACGTCATCGCCGGGGTTGACCGACTTCGAATCGCCGACGGTGACGGTCGGCAAGCCCGACGCGTCCTGCAACTGCACGAGCGCGACGTCGTCCGTCACGTCGTAGCCCAGCACCGTGCCCGCGAACTTCTTGTCGGTGCCGACGAGGTCCGCCTCGATCTTCGTCGAGTTGGCGATGACGTGGTTGTTGGTGAGCACGAGGCCGGAGGACGTGAGCACGATGCCGGTCCCCGCGCCGCTGCCCTGGGTGAACGTCACGAACAGATCGACGATGGCGGGATCGACCTTCGCCGCGATCTGGTCGGTGGTCAGCGCGGGCGCGGACGCCGAACCCGTCGACGGCGTGGGCAACGTGTCGGTCGTCGCCGAGCGATCGGCGGAGGCCGTCGACGGCGATGCGTGCGAGGCGCGGTCGGGAGCGAGCGCGGCGCCCGCGACGAGGCCGACCAGCGCTGCGAGCACGATCATGGCCGCCACGAGCACGGCGGCACGGCGGTCGGGCGCCTTCAGCGGCGAGCGGGGTGCGGGACCCGGGGGCGGTGCGTACGGCGGCCAGCCGGCCGTACCGCCGCCCACGGGGGGAGCGGGCGGCTGGTACGGCGGCTGCGGGGGGAACCCGGGTCCGCTGGAGGGCGGGGCCCACTGCGTGGGCGCCGGCGCGATCGGTGCCCACGGCGGCTGGGCCGTCGGCGCCACGGGCGGGGAGTCGGGAAAGCGTGGTGCTTCGGGTTCTTCGCTCACATCGAGTCCGTCTCGGGTGGGGTGCAGAGCAGTGTGGCGGCCGGAACCGCGTTTGCGATGCGAGCTTGCGCACGAGCGGCGCAGAGGAAGATAAAGCCGAGCTGGCCGTCCGCTGTGAACGAATGTTGCTGCAGCGTGGGCGCCATGGCGCCCACAGCGCACCAACATTCGGGCGAGGGAGGGCGGGGCGGGGGTGTCAGGACCAGCCGCGCATGAGCGGCGAGTCGCGCAGCTCGACCCAGAACGGGTCGTACATCCCCATCACCTGCGATCCGGTCAGCGACGACGGCAGGATGTTCTCGGTGCCGCAGATGTGCGGCCCGGGGTCGGCCACGTCGGGGATCGACGTCGTCGTGTTGCGATGGGCGAAGTCGAGCATCGCGGCCGGGTTGGCGGCCGCCGCGTCGCGCGGCGTGAGCGGCGCCAGGCCCCAACGCCACTCGACGAGCTTGAGGATCGACGAGTGCTCGTAGCGACCATGGCGCACCGCGCCGGCCGGCGCGAACGGCGACACGAGGAACAACGGCACGCGGAACCCCGTCTGCGCGTACGACGGCTGCTGCATGGCGGGCGCGAACGCGACGGCAGCCGGTGTGTCGGGCACGGCGAGCGGCAACACGTGCTCGAAGAACCCTCCCCACTCGTCGTACGTGACGAGCAGCAGCGTCGAGGACCACTTCGGGCCCGTCATCAACGCGTTGACGATGCTGGCGACGAGCGACTGCCCACGGCGCACGTCCGCGTGCGGGTGGTCGTCGTTGGAACCGCCTTGGTCCTCCCCGAGGAACGCGGGATCGAGGTACGAGTACGCGGGCAGCGTGCCCAGCGCGGCGTCGGCGTAGAACTGCGTGATGTGGCGCGCGATCGGCAGGTACTTCGTGCCCCACAGCGCGAGGAACGGGATGTCGCTGAAGTAGTACGCCGCGGGGACACCGGCAGCGGAGAGACGATCCCAGATCGTCGGGAGCGTCGACATGTTCGTCGTGTTCGTGATGCGGTCGGTCGTCGCCGCGTGGGTGTAGAAGCGGTTGGGGTACGTCGGTCCGAGAATGCTCGCGAACCAACCGTCGCAGATCGTGAAGTGGCGGACGAGCTGCGAGGTGGTCGGTAGGTCCGGCTCGAGGAAGTACCCGAGGGCGAAGTCGTCGTTGCCGCCCTTGCGGAAGCCGTCCATCCTGCCGCCGTCCAACTGGCGCACGCCGCCCTCGTGCGAGTGGTCGGGATCGTTGAAGCCGCATCCCGAGAACTCGGTCAAGTGGTGCGTCGAGTGGGCGACGCCGGCGTCGTCGAGGTACGTCAGGCCGGCCTGACGGCGCTCCGCGCCCCGCACCCACCCGAGGAAGTGGTCGAAGGAACGGTTCTCCATGCACAGCACGACGATGTGCTCGATGCCGCTCGCCGACGGTGCGGGGACGCGCGCCGTCGCCGTCGTCGCTGCTCGCGCCGCCGTGCTGAGGCCACCGGTGGCGAGCAGCGCGCCGGCGGCACCGGCGCCGAGAACGAACTCGCGGCGGGACAGCGGCGTCATCGTGTGCCTCCGAACAGATCGGCCATGGCGTGCTCGTTCGGCGAGGCCGCCATGTCGAGGTGCTCGTCGATGCCGAACGAGTCCTCGATCGTGCGCAGGAGCGAGAAGTGGTCGTACGGCGTGTCCACGACGCGCGGACCGCCTGCGGAGGGCGACAGGAGGACGAGACCGACGTGGCCGCCGCCGTCGGTGCCGTTGCCGAGCACGCCCGATGCACAGCAACCGGACAGGTCCGAGTTCGATGCCTCGTCGAACGTGATGAACAACGCGCCGTGGTCCTTGTACGCCGGCGACGCGAGGATCAACGGGACGTTGGCACGCAACCACGCGTCCGCCGATGCCAACCCACCGCCCGCCGCCCGGGCGGCGTCGGTGCCACCGGCGGTGCACGGCGTGTCATGGCCGTCGTCGCACGTGTCCGGCGCGATGAACACGTAGTTCGGGACGTTGCGCCCACGTTGCAGCATCGGCAACAGCTCGGTGTACGGACGCACGTGGTCGATGCACCGTTGCGAGTCGGCCACGGCCGATCCGACGATGGGCGGGTAGTACACGAACGGGTCGTGCCGGGTGGCGTAGCCGTTCTGGTACGGGTCCCGGAGGTCGGTCACGGCGGGGTGCTGGCACGGCCGCGCCATCGAGTCCATGTACGCGCCCCAGGTGAGTCCGTGTTCCTGGAGCTGGTCGGGGAGGCTGCGCCCGCCGCTCGGCAGCGCCGCTTCGTACGTCTCGCACGCCAGCCAGTTGACGCAGTCGCTCTGGAACAGCGGCGACGGGCGCCCGCCGCTCGTCATCGCGATGTAGTTGTCGGCACTGACGTGCGACACGCCGTAGTACTGGCGCGCGAACACGCCCGTGGCGGCGAGCCCGTTGAGGTACGTGGCCGGGCTGTTGGGCGCGAACGTCGTCGAGAAGTCCTCGTTCTCGAGGACGATCACGAAGACGTGCTCGAGCCGGGGCACGCCCTCGAGCGTGCGCGGCCGCGCCTCTGCAGGATGGGTGGCAGCGGCCAGGAGCAGGCAGATCCCGGCCGCGCCGAACCAGCGCCTTTTTCCCCTCACGCCAACGATTTCGTCCCGGCGGCCCGCCGATCCTTCCGCGCCGGGGCGCGCTTTTCGAACGGTTCACCGCGCCTTCACGCGCCGTCGACGGGGGCGCCGTCCACGGAGGCGCCCGCCCGCCGTCAGCCGCGGACGCGTGACTCGTAGTCGGCGATGGCCGCGTTCGCCGTCTGCGCCGCCTGTTGCAGCGCCGCGATCGGATCCGTGCCCTGGAAGATGCTCTGCTCCGCGTACACGACGGCATCGCGGACCGGCTCCATCGCACCGATCACCGGCCCCGCACTGGCGTTGGTGTCGGCACCGTTGGCGATCTGGTCGAAGGCGATCCGGTAGAGCGGGTTCTGCGCCCACAGTGCGCTGATCGGCGCGAGCGTCGTCGCGTCCGTGCGGATCGGGATGTAGCCGGTGCCTGCCGCCCACGTCGACTGGCTCTGCGCGCCGGCGAGGAACGACGCGAACTCGAACGCCGCCTCCTGGCGCGCCGCGCTCGACCGGTTGACGAGGTACAACGCGGAGCCGGCGACGATCGTGCCCCCGGTGCCCGGACCGGGCAGCGCAGCGGCCCCGAGCTCGACGTTCGGGTACTGCCCCGAGCCGAGCACCTGCGAGATCGTCCCGAGTGCGGCAGACGTGTCCATCGTCATCCCGGCCACTTCGTTGCCGAGTGCGAACAGGTTGTCGAAGCCGGTGTTCGGCACGCCTTCGGCCAGTTGATCCTTCGCCATGCCCGCCATCCACTGCGCGACGGTCTGGCCCGCCTCCTCGTCGAAGAGCACCTTGGTGGCGCGACCGTCGCGCCCGTTGGAGTGGTCGGCGTACGGCTGGCCCGCCATCGCCA
>Ga0070741_10007782_pt1 | contig 21948 bp, 19 predicted proteins | sample Coa_R1_4_FD_66440 | JGI IMG/M metagenome (GOLD analysis project Ga0070741, IMG submission 66440) | Surface soil microbial communities from Centralia Pennsylvania, which are recovering from an underground coalmine fire - Coalmine... | ecosystem: Environmental > Terrestrial > Soil > Unclassified ... | reverse complement strand
GAGCGCGGCAAAAAGATCACGGCCGCCACCGCGACGAGAAAACACACCTCGGGCCCTAAATCGTGCGCGTCGATGCGCGTGCGATCGTTGGCGCGCGCCGCGGTCACCGCGATCGCGAACCACGACAGCGCCAGCGCGATCGCCGCCCACTCGTCGCGGTGCGACGCCAGGAAGTTCAGCACGCGCGGCGGCTGGCGCCCGAGGATGTCGGGCAGCGCGTCGAAGTTGAACTCCGGTTTGGCGAGCGAGATTCCGCTGCCGCCGAACCCGAGCGCGCTGCCGCTCCCCTGTCCGAAGCCCATGTCGCGGCTGCGCTGATAGGCCCAGATGCCGACCATCGCGCAGCAGAGAATCGGCAATCCGCGCTCGAGTAGCCGGGTGAATCGAAACGCCTCTTTTTGCGTAAAGACCAATAACCCGGCGCAAACCAGGAACAGCATGTACGTCAATAAATGAAAGAAGTAGATCGACGAGCCGGCGAGGATCACCAGCGCGGCCGAGCGCAGCGTCGGGCGGCGGCAGTGCCAATCGACCACCACCAGCGCCAGCACCGTCGCCGCCACGCCCGAGACATAGGCGATGAATCCCTCGGCGAGATTGAAGTTCCATACCAATGGAAACGCGAACAGCGCCAGCCACGGGCTGCGATTGAACCGTCTGGCGAACAGCGCCGCGCCGCCCGGCAGCGCCAGCGCATAGGCGGTCAAGAAGATCCGATTGCCGCCTTCGACGCCAAAGACATACGCCAGTAGATGAACCACATAGTAGTGAGCCCAATAAGGTAGTGGCTTTAGATTGAGCGCATAGTGCTGCGCGAAATCGAAGCGCGGATCGTCGTGATAGTGCCAGACCGCGATCGCCGACAAATGATTGGGTAGATCCAATAACGGCAGATAGCGGCCGATCCAGATCGGCAGCACCGTCGCTGCCGACAGCGCGAGGAACGCGAGACAGAGCCAACGGTCGGCGCGCCAGGCGCGGCGGAGCGCGGCGATCACGGGTGCCGGATCCGATAGAGCCGCCAATCGCCGTCTTGATCGATGAGCGGCGCGAGTCCCGCGTCATTGGGACCGAACATCGAATAGTCCCAGGTCTCGCCTTTGGTCAAAAGATAGTCGTAATGAACGCCCTGCACCTCGAGGTGAAACGTCTCGGGGTGTTTCCAGACGGGCGCGGGCAGCGCGGCGTCGGGGCGCGCGATCATCGGGAAGCCCGTCGACAGCGACCACGGATCGAAGCCGCCGGCGTAGAGGTGCGCGTAGGCGTGGAATTGCAAGTAGGGGACGGTCTGCTTCTCGACGTCGGGATCGGTGCCGTCGCCGATGATCAGCGTGAGCGTCGAGGAGCCGCGCGGCACGGTGGCGAGCAGGCGGCGCACGCTCGACGCGCGCTGATCGAAGCGGTGCCACGCCTTGCCGAGCTGCTGCGGATAATAGAGGGCGAGCGCGATCGCCGGCACCAGCAGGAGCTTGCGGCGCCCCTCGAGCGCGCCGTGCGGCAGCAGCACCGCGAACAGCGCCGCGACGGAGACGAAGCGGCCGCCGATCATCCAGAGGTCGACCGGTTTGAACATGTGTACCGGCAGAATGAACGGCATGATCGCGGCCAGGCCGGCGATGAGCTCCAGTCGATAGGCAAAGCCGTGCTCGCCCGCCGCGCTGTCGCGCCCGTCGGTGCGTGCGGTAAGCAGCAGGATCAGCCACAGCGCGCACAGGCCGAGCATGATGCGATAGGCCATGTCGCCGCCGGTGGCGGTCAGGATCGACGTCGGCAACTGCTGCAGATTGACGAGCGCGGTGTCGAAGCGCGCGTCGAACTTGAGCGGGCCGCCGCGCACCGCGGTCGCGCCGCTGGCCGCGTGAAAACCGTAGAGCGCGATCAAGAGCGACGGCAGCATCACGCCCGCCGCCACCGCCATGCGCCGCGGATGCCAGCCGTGGCTGAACAAGAGCACGATCGCCGACAGTCCAAAGAACATCCACGGCAGGATGTGCATGAAGTACAGGAGCAGCGACAAGAGCCCGACCGCGATCGCCGAGCCGCGCGCCGGCTTCTCCAGAAACGAATCGAGCGCGTAGATGGCATAGAACAAGACCGCCAATCCGCCGCAAAACGTCACGAAGCCGAGCGAGAAATTGAAATTGAACACCAGCGGAAACGCGAACACCGCCAGCCACGGGCTGCGCCCCATGCGCTTGCCGACCAGCGCCACACCGACGGGGAGCGCCAGCGCGTAGGCCGAGAGATACACCTTGTTGGCGACCTCGATCGGCATCACGTACGAAAGCAAATGAACCGGGAAGAAATAACCCCAATAGGGAACCGGCAATAGATTGAGGTTGTAAAACTTGTCGTAATGCCAGGACGGATCGTGATAGCGGTTCCACACCGCGATCGCCGCCAGGTGATCGGGGAGATCGAGCAGCGGCAGGAAGCGCGGCCACCAGATGGGAATCAGCGCGAAGCACCAGAGCAGCGCGAACGTGGCGGCCAGCAACGGGTCTCGGCCGACGAGGCTCCTCGCTCGGCCAATCATGCTCCTCAGCATCGCGCGCAATCTACCATAATGCTATAACCCGGCGGCTTGAACGCACGGTGGCGGCAAACCGCGGCGCGGTGGCGGCAAACCGCGGCTCGAATCGCGCGCGCGCACGGCGCGTGGATCGCGTGCTGGCTCGTGCTCTCGTGGTGCTTCGCGCGTCCGCTGTGGGTGGTGCGCGTGCTGCCGCTCGACGATCTGCCGAACCACCTGGCGCGCATCACCGCCTATCACTACCTCGACGATCCGCGCTGGAACCTGGCGGCGTATTACACGCGCTCGCTCGGGCTGGTTCCTTATCTCGGCCATTTCTATCCCGTGCACTTGATGACGTACCTGTTCGGCACGGTGGTGCGCGCCAACCTCGTGTACATGACGCTGTACGTGTTCGCCGCGCCGCTGTGCGGGCTCGCGTTCGCGCGCGCCACCGGGCGCAGCCGCTGGCTGGCGTTTCTCTTGTTGCCGCTCGCCACCGGGTATTTCTTTCAATGGGGTTTCATTTCGTTTTGCGTGGGTGTGATGCTGATGCTGCCGGCGTGCGCGCTGCTCTACCGAGTGCTCGACGGAGACGGCTGGCAGTGGCGGCGCGCGATCGGGCTCGGGCTGCTCACGGCCACGATCTATCTTTGCCACGTCGCGCCGTGGGGCGCATTGGGGCTTTACGCGTTTTTGATTTTAATCGTGGAGCTCGGCGTGCGGCGCTGGCGCGGTCCGCTGCTGGCGGCGGCGGCCATGCTGCCGTCGGTGGCGCTGCTCGCGGCGAGCTGGGCGCGCGCGCACCGCATTGGTTACGTTCGCCACGCCGATAAATACGACGCGGTCAAAGACAGCGCGTGGACGCTGCTCAAACGAATCGCGCAGTGCTTCAATCTCTGGCAGAAGCAGGACCTCGACGAGTGGCTGCAGCTCGGGCTGGTGCTGCTGGTGATCCTGTTGATCGCGTCGGACGGCGGACCGCAGCCGAACGAGCCGCTGCGCCGCAAGCTGCGCATCCCGCTGGCGCTGATCGCGTTTCTGGTGATGACCGCGGCGGCGCCGTTCTGGATCACCAAGCCGTTCAATTGGTGGATGGTGAACCTGCGCTTCCTGATGCCGGCGATCGCGGTGGCGGCGTTCCTGCCGCGCGGGGCGATCCGCGGGGCGCGCGCGGCGCTGCTCGGCGTCGGGCTGGCGGCGTCGACGCTGCTGCCGCTCTACACCGCGCGCAACTACCGCGACTTCGCGATGCGCGCCGATCCGATCATCGCGCTGCTCGAGCGAGTGCCGCTCGGGTCGAACACGCTGTTCCTGCATACGCCGACGCCGAACGGCCAGCGCTCGTTCGCCGATCCGGTGATGGCGCCGGAGATGGCGCTCTGGCGCGAGATCTACAATTATCCGCTGGTGTACCGCGGCGGCTACGATCCTTATATGTACGACGACGGGTTTCCCATTCGGCGCACGCACGATCTCGCGGCGCCGAAGGTCGAGAGCGCGCTGGTCAAGGTCTACTCGCCCGAGGAGAGCCGCTTCAAGCCGGAGCGCATGCTCTACGGCTGGGACTATTTCATCGTGAAGAACGATTACCTCGACGCCATGCCGCCCGACGGCGTGGTGAAGGTGGACACGCGCGGCGGGTTCTCGCTGTTCCACAACCTGCTCAAGGATCAGAAGCCGCCGCCCGATCCGATCTATGCGCCGCCGCCGCCGGCGATCGAGGAGCGCGAGCCGTGAACCTGCTGGTGACGGGCGGCGCCGGGTACGTCGGCAGCCACGTGGTGGCGGCGCTGGTGCGCGACGGGCGGCGCGTGCTGGTGGTGGACGACCTGTCGAACGGCCACGCCGAGGCGCTGCCGGGCGCGGTCGAGCTGGAGCGCGCCGACGTCACGGCCAGCGGCATTTTGCCGCAGCTGGCGGCGAAGTTCGGGGCGCGCGCGATCCTGCACTTCGCGGCGCGCATCCAGGTCGGCGAGTCGGTGGCGCGGCCCGACTTGTATTACGCGACCAACGTCGGCGGGATGCTGCGCGTGATCGAGGCGGCGTCGGCGGGGCGGCTGCCGGTGGTGTTCTCGTCGACGGCGGCGGTGTACGGCGAGCCGGACGTGACGCCGATCCCCGTCGAGCATCCGTGCCGGCCGCAGAATCCGTACGGTCGCTCGAAGTGGATCGGCGAGCAGATGCTGGCCGACGCGGGGCGGGCGGCGCGGTTCGGCTGGGCGGCGCTGCGCTACTTCAACGCGGCGGGCGCCGAGCCCGGGCTGTTCGAGCGGCATCATCCGGAGACGCACCTGATCCCGCTCGCCATTGCCGCCGCGCGCGGCTCGGGCGCGGCGCTCGAGTTGTACGGCGACGATTGGCCGACGCCCGACGGCACCTGCGTGCGCGACTACGTGCACGTGGCCGATCTCGCCGACGCGCACCTGCGCGCGCTCGATTTATTGCTCGGCGGTGCGAGCGCGCCCGCCGCCGATTCGCGCGCGCCCGCGGCCGATGAGCGCGCGCCGGCGCACCTCGTGAACCTCGGCGCGGGGCGCGGCGTGACCGTGCGCGAGGTGCTGGCCGCCGTCGAGCGCGCGGTGGGCCGGCCGGTCCCGCATCGCGTGGCGCCGCGGCGGCCGGGCGACGTGGCGGCGCTGGTGGCCGACGTGACGCGCGCGCGCGACGTGCTCGGCTGGCAGCCGCGCCGCTCCTCGATCGACGAGATCGTCGTCGATGCGGTACGTTCGAGCTGATGGCGAGGACGACGTGAACGCGCTGGTCACCGGAGGCGCCGGCTTCATCGGCTCGCGCCTGGCCGCGCGCCTGCTCGACGAAGGCCACGCGGTGCACGCCGTCGACGATCTGTCGCTCGGGCGGCGCGAGAACCTCGACGCCATCGCCGCGCATCCGCGCTTCACGCTCACGGTGCTCGACGTGCGCGCGCCCGAATTCGCGCGCCTGGTCGAAAGCGCGAAGCCCGATCGCGTCTATCACCTGGCGGCGAACTCGGACATCTCGACGGGCACCAGCGAGCCGCGCACCGATCTCGAGCGCACGTTCCTCACGACGTTCCACGTGCTCGAGGCGATGCGCGCGTGGGGCGCGCGCGAGCTGGTGTTCGCCTCGACGTCGGCGATCTACGGCGAGGCGCCCGGCGCGATCCGCGAGGAGCACGGCCCGCTCGAGCCGATCTCGCTCTACGGCGCCGCCAAGCTGTCGAGCGAGGCGTACGTGCACGCGTACGCGCGGCTGTACGACCTGCGCGCGTGGGTGTTTCGCTTCCCCAACGTCGTCGGGCCCAACCTCACGCACGGCGCGATCTTCGACTTCGTCGAGCGGCTGCATCGCGATCGCGACGTGCTGCGCGTGCTCGGCGACGGCACGCAGACCAAGCCGTACCTCGACGTCGACGATCTGCTCGACGCCATCGCCGCCGGCGTGGCGCATCCGGCCGAGCCGGTGGCGACCTACAACATCGCCGGCGCGGGCGCGACCAGCGTGCGCGAGATCGCCGAGCTGGTGCGCGAGGAGCTCGGTTTGCCGTCGGCGCGCATCGAGTTCGGCGCCGGCAACCGCGGCTGGCCGGGCGACGTGCCGCGCTTCGAGTACGACACGCGGCGCATTCGCGCGCTCGGCTGGACGCCGCGCCACGACTCGCGCGAGGCGGTGCGGCGCGCGATCCGCGCCAAGGTCGAGCAATGCAGGCGGTGATCCTCGCCGGCGGGCGCGGCACGCGGCTCGCGGCAGGCGACGACGCGCCGCCCAAGCCGCTCACGATCGTCGACGGGATCTCGATGCTCGACCACTTGATCGGGCGGCTCGCGCCGCAGGGGCTCGACGACTTCGTGGTGCTCACCGGGTTTCGCGCGGCCGAGATCGAGCGCGCGCTCGGCGACGGCGCGCGCTTCGGCGTGCGCATCCGCTTTCGCGCCGAGCCGTCGCCGCTCGGCACGGCGGGCGCGGTCAAGGCGGCGCGCGCGCTCCTCGACGAGCGGTTCATCGTCGCGTACGGCGACGTGCTGGCCGACGTCGACGTGGCGGCGATGCTGGCGGCGCACCGCGCGCACGACGCGGAGGTGACGCTCGCCGCGCACCCGAACGATCATCCGTTCGACAGCGATCGCGTGGTCACCGATCGCCACGGCCTCGTGCGCCGCGTGGTGCGCAAGGAGGATCACGCCGGCGCCGAGGCGGGCGCGCTGTGCAACGCCGCGTTCTACGTCGTCGAGCAGCGCGCGCTCGACCTCGTGCCCGACGGCGCGCCGTACGATTTCGCGCGCGAGCTGTTTCCGCGATTGGCCGCGGCCGGGCGGCGCCTCTACGCCTATCGCACCGTCGAGTATTTGAAGGACATGGGCACCGCCGAGCGGCGCGCGCGCCTCGAGCGCGATCTGCGCGCGGGCGTGCCGGAGCGCTCGCGGCTGGGCGCGCTCAAGCCGGCGCTGGTGTGCGATCGCGACGGCGTGCTCGTCGAGGATCGCCCGTTCATCGCGCGCGCCGACGACCTGCGCGTGCTGCCCGGCGTCGCGCCGGCGCTCGCGCGGCTCAATCGCGCCGGCGTGCTGGCGGTGTGCTGCACCAACCAGCCGGTGGTGGCGCGCGGCGCGCTCGACGAGGACGGGCTGCACGCGCTGCACCAGCTGCTCGAAGGCACGCTCGGCGCCGAGGGCGCGTGGCTCGACGGGATCTTCACGTGCGTGCACCATCCCGATCGCGGCTTCGCCGGCGAGCGCGCCGAGCTGAAGATCGCGTGCGCGTGCCGCAAGCCGCTGCCGGGGCTGATCCACCAGGCGCAAGTCGCGCTCGGCGTCGATCCGCGCACGTCGATCTTCGCCGGCGATCGCACGAGCGATCTGCGCGCCGCGCGGGCGGCGGGGATGATCGGCGTCGGCGTGCTCACCGGCGCCGCGTGCCGCGACGGAAAATTTCCGCTGGCGCCCGAGACGCCGCTGGTGCCGTCGCTGGCGGAGGCGGCGGCGCTCTTGCTCGACACCGCGCCGTCGTGGCGGCCGTGGCTCGATCGCGCGCGCGCCGCGCGGGCGGTGGTGATCGGCGGCGCGTCGCGCACGGGCAAGACGCTGGCCGCGGCCGCGCTGCGCCTCGCGCTCCAGCGCGAAGGCGTCGCGTGCGTGCAGCTCTCGCTCGATCGTTTCATCCGCCCGCGCTCGGAGCGGCGCGCGCACGACGACGTCGTCGAGAACACGCGCTTCGACGAGGCGCGAGCCGCGGTGCGCGCGCTCCTCGACGGAAAATCGGTGCTGGTGCCCGGCTACGATCCGCGCACGCGCGAGCGCGCGCCGAGCGAAGTGTTCGCGCTCGACGATCGGCAGGTGCTGATCCTCGACGGCGTATTGGCGAACGCGCTCGACGTCGAGCGTGCGCTGCACGTGGCGCTCGACGCCGACGCCGAGACGCGCGCCGCCCGCCGCCGCGCGTTCTACCAATGGAAGGGCCTCGACGGCGCCGAGCTGGAGCGCGCGGTCACCGGCCGCCCCGACGAGGAGGCGCGCGTGGCCGAGCTGTCGCGCCGCGCCGCCGTGCGCCTGCGCTGGGGCGCTACGCTTCGCCTCGAGGAGATCCCGTGATCATCACCCGCTCGCCGTTCCGCGTCAGCTTCTTCGGCGGCGGCTCCGACCTGGAGTCGTTCTACCGCCGCGGCGCCGGCGCCGTGCTCTCGACCACCATCGATCGCTACATGTACCTCTCGGTGCACCCGTACTTCGACGGGCGCAGCATCCACGTCAAGTACTCGTCGAGCGAGCTGGCCGGCGCGGTGGCCGACGTGCGCCACCCGATCGTGCGCCGCGTGCTCGAGCGCCTCGGCATCTCCGGCGGCGTCGAGATCACCTCCACCGCCGACGTGCCCGCCGGCACCGGCCTCGGCTCGTCGAGCGCGTTCACCGTCGGCCTGCTCAACTCGATCTACGCGCACACCGGCCGCCAGATCTCCGTCGAGCGGCTGGCGCGCGAGGCCTGCCAGATCGAGATCGAGGATCTCAAGACGCCGATCGGCAAACAGGATCAGTACGCCAGCGCGTACGGCGGGCTCAACCTGATCCGCTTCTTCCCCGACGAGAGCGTCGACGTGACGCCGCTGGTGATCTCGCCCGAGTGCCGCCGCGCGCTCGAGGCGTCGCTGCTGATGTTCTACACCGGCGAGCAGCGCTCGGCGGCGTCGGTGCTGGTCGAGCAGCGCCAGGCCATCGACAGCGACGCGGCGAAATATGCGGCAATGTGCCGCATGGTCGATCAAGTGATGGAGGCCAAGGCGCTGCTCGAGGCGGGCGACGTGGCGGCGTTCGGGCGGTTGCTCGACGAGGCGTGGCGCATCAAGCGCACGCTCACGTCGAAGATCTCGAACCCGGCGATCGATCGCGTGTACGAGGCCGCGCGCGCGGCCGGCGCGTGGGGCGGAAAATTGCTCGGCGCGGGCGGCGGCGGATTCCTGCTGCTCGCCGCCGCACCGACGGAGCACGCCGCCATCCGCGCCGCGTGTCCGGGCATGCAGGAGCTGCCGGTGCGGTTCGAGCGCGGCGGCAGCAAGGTGGTATACATGTCCGAGGAAGCCGACGCCCGCGGGAGGTAGAGCTTGTTCGAGGATTTATCCGTCTCGGTGATCATTCCGACGTGGAACGAAGCCAAAGGGATCGCGTACACGCTGCGCACCGTGCCGTCGCTGGTCGACGAAGTCGTGGTGGTCGACGCCAACTCCTCCGACGGCACCGGCGAGATCGCGCGGGCGAACGGCGCGCGCGTGGTCACCGAATTGCGGCGCGGCTACGGGCGCGCGTTCAAGACCGGCTTCAACGCGGCCAAGGGCGATCTGCTGGTCTCCGCCGACGGCGACGGGACCTACCCGCTCGGCGTGCTGCCCGATCTGCTCGGCGTGCTCACGCGATCGGATTTGCAGTTCGTCTCGTGCGCGCGCTTTCCGCTCGACGATCCGGCCAGCATGCGCTCGCGCAACAAGCTCGGCAACGAGCTGATCACGCTCGGCGCGTCGCTGCTCTGGCGCAAGCGTTTGCAGGACGTGCTGTCGGGGATGTGGGCGATGCGCCGCGAGGCGTGGGTGCAGCTCGAGTGCGTGAGCGACTCGTGGAATTTTTCGGAGGAGATCAAGCTGCGCGCGCTCGAGGCGTTCGGCGACGGCTTCGCCGAGTTTCACATCCACTACGCCGAGCGGCTCGGACAGACCAAGCTGCAGCCGTGGCGCGTCGGCATCGAGAACCTGGTGTGGCTCGGGCTGATGCGGCTCGGGCTCGAGCGGCAGTTCAAGGCGATCTTGCGGCCGAAGCCGAAGCGCTTCGAGGAGCGGTCCGTCGAGGAATCGAACGGCGAGCCGCGCATCATTCAGTGAGCCCTGCCCCGTGAGTGACGCGGACGATTCGCCGTTTCGCAAATTCGCGCGCGACTACCAGGCGCGTTTTCGCCGCGCCGTAGACGAGTGGGATCTCGAAGCGCTGGAGGCGCTGGCCGAGGTGCTGGACGCGGCGCGCGCGCGCGGCGCGACGGTGCTGATCGCGGGCAACGGCGGCTCGGCGGCGATCGCCAACCACGCCGAGTGCGACGCCTCCAAGGGCACGTTCGTCGACGGGCGCGCGCCGCTCAACTCGCGCTCGCTGTCGGCCAACACCTCGGTGCTGACGGCGATCGGAAACGATCTCGGCTATCCGGCGATCTTCGAGAAGCAGGTCGAGCTGTACGGCAAGCCGGGCGACGTGCTGGTGTTGGTGTCGTCGAAGGGCTCGTCGCCGAACGTGGTCAACGCGTGCCGCGCGGCCAGCGAGCGCGGGCTGGTCACGGTGGCGCTGGTCGGCTTCGACGGCGGGAGCTTGCGCGGGCTGGCCGACTGCGTGGTGCACGTGCCGGCGGAGAACTACGGCATCGTCGAGGACATGCACCAGGCGTGTCTGCACCTGGTGACGCAGTTCCTGCGAGGCGGGTGATGGATCAGCGCGCCTACGGAGAGCACGCCGACGCGGAGGAGCGCCACTGGTGGTTCGCCGCGCGGCGACGCATCGTGCGCGACGTGGTGGCGTCGCTCGGGCTGCCCCCCCCCTCGGAAGTACGGCTGCTCGAGTTCGGCTCGGGCACCGGCGGCAATCTGCCGATGCTCGCCGAGTTCGGCGCGATCACCGCGCTGGAGCCCAACGACGAGGCGCGCGCCATCGCCGGCGAGCGCATGCCTCGCGCGCGCCACGTGGCGTCGCTCGACGAGCTCGACGAGCATGGCGACGCGGCGCCGTTTCATGCGGCGCTGGCGCTCGACGTCATCGAGCACCTCGACGAGCCCGAGGCGATCCTGCGCGACGTGCGCGCGCGGCTGCACCCGGGCGCGCCGCTGGTGGTCACCGTACCGGCGCACGCGTGGATGTTCGGCGATCACGATCGCTACCTGCACCACCGCCGCCGCTACTCGAAGCCGCTCTTGCGCGCGCACCTCGAGGGCGGCGGGTTCTCCGTCGAGTGGATGTCGTTCATGAACTGCGCGCTGTTTCCGCTGGCGATCGCGGCGCGCGGCCTGGAGGCGGCGCGCGCGCGGCTTCGGCCGGCGCGCGAGCCGGCGGCGCGCGGCATGGAGCTGCCGCCGGCGGTGGTCAATCGCGTGTTCCTCGAGCTGTTCGCCGCCGAGCGGTTCCTGATCGGGCGCGGCGCGGTGCCGACCGGCCTATCATTAATAGGCGTGGCGCGCGCGTGACGCGCTACGGCTCGTCGGTGAGCTTGGCCGTGCGCTGGAATAGCGACCAGTCGCCGACCTGATCGAGCAGCTTGAGCGACGGCTCCTGCTCCATCTGCGCCGGCGCGAACCGCACCAGGTAGTAGTCGAAGTCGGGCGCCTGGCGAATATCGAACGTATCGGGCGTCGACCACGCCGGCGCGCGCAGCGTCACGCGCGGCCGCACCGGGATCCCTTGATCGAACAGATACGGATCGTAGCCGCCGTGGATCGCCATCGGCCACGACGAGAAGTGCCAGTACACCGGCGCGCTGGTCGCCGGATCACCGCTCTCCTCCTCCGAGTGCTGCCCGCGCATCATGCCGCGCGCCACCACCAGCGTCGACGAGCCGCGCGGCAGTTCGCTCACCAGCCGCGTGAACGGCGCGTTGCGGTTCGAGAAGTCGCGGTACAGCCGCGCCAGCTTGATCGGCAGCGCGATGCACGCCGCCACCACCGGCAGCATCAGCAGGCGCTGCCGCCCCTTCAGCTTCACCGACGGCCACAGCATGAGCAGCGGCGCCATCATCGACGGCAGCCGCGGCGACAGGTACCACCAATAGATCGGCTTCGAGACCTGGTACGGCAGCGAGACGTAGGTGAGCCCCATGAGCAGCAGCAGGAGCGGCAGCACCTTCTGCTCCTCGCGCGTCTGCTCCGTCGAGCGCGTGCCCTTCCACACCGCCAGGCCGACCGCGGTCGCGCTGAGCACGATCAGCACCAGCGTGTCGAGGTTGCCGGGGAACAGCTCCATCACGCGCCGCGGGAACTCCAGCACCGACGTCGGGAAGTCGCGCCAGATGCCGACGAACTTGTTGCCGCGGTTGAAGTAGGTGTGGTCGGCCTGCTCCTCGAGGATGGCCACGATCGCCAGCGCCAGCGACGGCATCATCGAGAACGCGGCGAACGCGCCGGCGCGCCAGCGCTTCCAGTGCACCAGCAGGATCCCGATCGAGCCCAGCCCGAACACGAACCAGGGCAGGATGTGACACAAATAAGCCAGCAAAGAATAAATCAATATTTGAATCAAATCGAACGTGCGCTTATCCGCTAAATAACGAATCAAAGCGGCAAAGCCGAGCATCATGAAGACGGTGCCGAGCAGGTACGACGAGAAGCCGTAGATCCACGGCTGCGAGAACGCCAGCGCGAAGCCACCGACGGCGAGCCACGGGCTCCGCTTGAGCGCGCGCGCCAGCGCCAGCACCGACAGCGGAAACAAAATCAGATAAATCGATAAAAAGATCTTATTGGCGACCTCGATCGAAAACACGTACATGCAAAAATGAATGAACGTGTAAAAGACGAGATAAGGAACGGGTCTTATGCGCAGTGTGTAGTAATCGCTGATGTGATAGGACGCGTCGTGATAGCTGTGCCACGCGCGCGCCAGCGCCAGGTGATTGGGCGTGTCGAGCATCGGCAACAGGCGCTGGTGCCAGACGGGGATCAGCACCAGCGCCGTCAGCGTCAGCCAGACGAGCGGCAGCCCGCCCTCGGCGAGCAGCAGTCGTCTCCATTTATCGAGCGGTAATTTCAATCGGTCGGCCGGCGCAGCACGGACCAGGCGATGCGCGGCACGCGCAGGAACACGTCGACGTAGTCCTTCCACTTCACCTTCGAGCCGTCCTGGTGCTCCCACGCGACGCCGACCTCGACCACCGACAGCCCGAGCCGGCGCTGCGCCAGGCACAGCACCTCGATGTCGATGCCGAAGCGGTTCTCGCGGCACAGCGCGAACAGCTTGCGCGCCGATTCGCCCTCGAACAGCTTGAAGCCGCACTGCGTGTCGTGGATGCCGGGCACCGCCAGCGAGCGGATCCACAAGTTGCCCGCGCGCCCGAGCAGCACGCGCAGCGGCGATTGGTAGCGCTTGATGTGCGAGGTCGCGACCGCGCGCGAGCCGGTGGCCACCTGCGCGCCGCCGTCGAGCACGCGCTCGAGCGCCGCCAGCTCCTCGATCGGCGTCGCCAGGTCGGCGTCCATCATCAGCACGCGCGCGCCGCGAGTCGAGGCCACGCCCGCTCGCAGCGCCGCGCCTTTGCCCTGGTTCACGCCGAGGCGCAACAGGCGCACGCGCGGCGCGCTCAACCCGGCGATGAAGCGCTGCACGATCAGCGCGGTCTGGTCGCTCGACCCGTCGTCGACGACCACCACCTCCCAGCTCCCGCCGTGCTCCTCGAGATAGCTCGACACGCGCGCGAGGGCGCGCTCGATGCGTTTGGCTTCGTTGTAGGAGGGAATTACGACCGACAGGTCGACCTGCTCGAGCTGTGGATCGTTCACCACGCCGGGCGCTGACCTCACCATGGCCGAGACATTCACTACCGACCTCCCCGGGGAATAAGCCTAACGAATGGCCCAATCTATCAGCCCTGACGCGACCAGACAAGCGCAAGGGTGGTAAGGTTCGTCTTCGTGTTGGCGAGAGCGAGAGCGTGACGTCGTTCGTCGAGCGGCAGCGGCGCCATCACGAGCGCGCCGACGCGGCGCACTTCGCGTGGCAGACGGGCGCGCCCTACTTCGCGGCCACCGAGCGCGCGCTGCTCGACGGCGTGCGCGCGGCGGCGGGCGAGCGGCTGCTCGAGATCGGCTGCGGCGAGGGCGGTAACTTGTGGCACTTGCGCGCGCTCGACGGGGCGCGCTTCGGCGTCGACTACTCGCCGGCGAAGGCGGCGTTCGCGCGGCGGGCGACCGGCGCGCAGGTGACGGCGGCGGACGCGGCGCGGCTGCCGTTCGCCGATGAGACGTTCAATGCCGTCTTGATCCGCGACCTGCTCCACCACTTGACATCCGATGGTCGCGCGCGCGCGCTCGCCGAGGCGCACCGCGTGCTCAAGCCGGGCGGCCGCCTCACGCTCGTCGAGCCGAACCGCCGCTCGCCGCTGGTCCTCCTGCAAGCCGCGCTGGTACCGGCCGAGCGCGGCCTCTTCCGCTCGACGCGCGAGCGCATCGAACGCGAATTGCGCGCCGCCGGATTCGACGCGCTCGCCGGCGACGTGCGCCAGCCGCTGCCGCTCGCGCGCGTGCTGCTCCATCCCAAGCTCGGCGCGGCGCGGCTGGCGGCGCTCGCGCCCGTCGAGCGCGCGCTCACCGCGTTCGATCGCCTGGCCGAGCGGCTGGTGCCGCGCGGCGCGTGGCTCTACCTCCTCTACCAAGCGAGGCGCCCGTGAAGCTCGACGGCAAACGAGTGGTGGTCACCGGCGGCGCGGGCTTCCTCGGCTCGTTCGTCGTCGAGAAATTGCGCGCGCGCGGCGCCGGCGAGATCGTCGTGCCGCGCTCGCGCGACTACGACCTCGTCGATCGCGACGCCGTGCGCCGCCTCTATCGCGACGCGCGTCCCGACCTCGTCATCCACCTCGCCGCGCGCGTCGGCGGCATCGGCGCCAACCGCGAGAACCCCGGCCGCTTCTTCTTCGACAACTTGATGATGGGCGCGCTGCTCGTCGAGGAGGGCCGCCTCGCCGGCGTCGAGAAGCTGGTCGCCACCGCCACCATCTGCGCCTATCCCAAGCACGCGGCCATCCCGTTCCGCGAGGACGATCTGTGGAGCGGCTACCCCGAGGAGACCAACGCGCCCTACGGCCTCGCCAAAAAAATGCTGCTGGTGCAGTCGCAGGCGTACCGCGCGCAGTACGGCTTCAACTCGGTGGTGCTGTTCCCGGTGAACCTGTACGGGCCGCGCGACAACTTCGATCTCGCGACCTCGCACGTGATCCCGGCGATGATCCGCAAGCTCGATGTTGCAGTGCAGCAAAATTCCTCGGAGGCGCGCGAGGTGGTGCTGTGGGGCGACGGCTCGCCCACGCGCGAGTTCCTCTACGTCGAGGACTGCGCCGACGGGATCCTGGCCGCGTGCGAGCGCTACGACGGCTCCGAGCCGGTCAACCTCGGCTGCGGCCGCGAGCTCGCCATCCGCGATCTAGCCGAGCAGATCGCCCGGGAGATGGGTTTTACCGGCACGCTCACCTGGGACGCGTCGAAGCCGAACGGCCAGCCGCGCCGCGCGCTCGACACGTCGCGCGCCGAGCGGCTCTTCGGCTGGCGCGCCTCGACGCCGTTCGCCGACGGGCTGCGCCGCACCATCGCGTGGTGGCGCGAACACCGCCCCGCGGGGTAGATTCGCCGCCGCATGCGGGCGCTCATCACCGGCATCACCGGACAGGACGGCTCGTACCTCGCCGAGCTCCTGCTCTCGAAGGGCTACGAGGTGCACGGCATCGTGCGCCGCTCGTCGTCGTTCAACACCGCGCGCATCGACGCCATCTACCAGGATCCGCACGAGCCGAACGTGCGCCTCAAGCTGCACTACGGCGATCTCAACGACGCGTCGTCGCTCAACCGCATCCTGCGCACCGTGCGCCCCGACGAGATCTACAACTTGGGCGCGCAGTCGCACGTGCGCGTGTCGTTCGACGTGCCCGAGTACACCGCCGAGGTCACCGGCGTCGGCACGGTGCGCCTGCTCGAGGCGATCCGCGAGAGCGGCATCCAGCCGCGCTTCTACCAGGCGTCGTCGTCGGAGCTGTTCGGCTCGTCGCCGGCGCCGCAGTCGGAGGCGACGCGCTTTCACCCGCGCTCGCCGTACGGCGCGGCCAAGCTCTACGCGTTCCACATCACCGTCAACTACCGCGAGGCGTACGGCATGCACGCCTCGAACGGCATCCTCTTCAACCACGAGTCGCCCCGCCGCGGCGAGACGTTCGTGTCGCGCAAGATCACGCGCGCGGCGGCGCGCATCGCGCTCGGCCTGCAGGACAAGCTGTTCCTCGGCAACCTCGACGCCAAGCGCGACTGGGGCTTCGCCGGCGATTACGTCGAGGCGATGTGGCGCATGCTGCAACAGGAGCGCGGCGACGACTTCGTGATCGCCACCGGCGAGTGCCACACCGTGCGCGAGTTCCTCGACGAGGCGTTCGGCCGCGTCGACCGCCCGTGGCAGCGGCACGTCGAGATCGATCCGCGCTACTTCCGCCCCGCCGAGGTCGACGAGCTGCGCGGCGACGCGTCCAAGGCGCGGCGCGCGCTCGGCTGGGAGCCCAAGGTGCGCTTTCGCGAGCTGGTGCAGATGATGGTGGACGCGGACCTCGAGGATCTGCGAAGAAACGGCGATCGAGATGAGCAACGAGGCCCGTAGAGAAGAGAGCGAGTACGAGCGGCGCGAGGCCGACGAGCGGCGCAAGCGCGTCGAGGAGCTGGACCGCTTCGCCGACGAGCGCGACGCGTGGCGCGCGCGCAACCACGCCTACTACGCGGCGCTCGAGCGGCTGGCGCGCTTCGTGGTGCCCGAGGGGCAGAGCGTGCTCGAGATCGGCTGCGGCACCGGCGACCTGCTGGCGGCGCTGAAACCGGCGCGCGGCGTGGGCATCGATCTGTCGCCGCGGCTGATCGCGCATGCGCAGAAAAAACACAGCGAGCTGGAGTTCGCCGTGGCCGACGCCGAGACGCTCGATTCGCCGGCGCTCGACGGGAAAACCTTCGACTACGTGATCCTCTCGGACGTGGTGGGGATGCTGCGCGACGTCTGGTCGGCGCTGCGGGCGCTGCGCCGGATGTGCAATCCGCGCACACGGGTACTGGTCACTTATTACAACTTCGTCTGGGAGCCGCTCCTGCGGCTGGGCGAGCGGCTCGGGCAAAAAATGCCGGTCGCGCAGCAGAACTGGCTGGGCATGCAGGACCTGGAGAACCTGCTCCAGCTCAACCACTTCGAGATCGTCCGCTCGGGCACCGCGCAGCTCGCGCCCGTCGACGCGCCGCTGGTCGCGCCGATCGCCAACCGCTACCTCGCGCAATTGCCGGGGCTGCGGCACCTCGCGCTCACCCAGTTCTTCGTCGCCAAGCTGGCGGGCGGCGGCGGGCCGATCCACGCGCGCGAGTACACGTGCAGCGTGATCGTCCCGTGCAAGAACGAGCGCGGCAACATCGACGACATCGTCGCGCGCACGCCGGAGCTCGGCCGCGGCACCGAGCTGATCTTCGTCGACGGCAACTCCGACGACGGCACGGTCGCCGCCATCGAGCGCCACCTGCGCGCCGGCACGCGCCCGCGCATGAAGCTCGTCCATCAAGGCGACGGGCGCGGCAAGGGCGACGCCGTGCGCAAGGGCTTCGCCGCGGCGAGCGGCGACGTGCTGTTCATCCTCGACGCCGATCTGACCGTGCCGCCCGAGGAGCTGCCCAAGTTCTACGCCGCGATCGCCGAGGGGCGCGGCGAGTTCGTCAACGGCTCGCGCCTGGTGTACCCGATGGAGGGCGAGGCGATGCGCTTTCTGAACTCCGTCGGCAACAAGGCGTTCGGGCTGGCGCTGTCGGCGATCCTCGAGCAGCGGCTCAAGGACACGCTGTGCGGCACCAAGGTGCTGTTCCGCCGCGACTACGAGCGCATCGCGCGCGCGCGCGGGTTCTTCGGCGACTTCGATCCGTTCGGCGACTTCGATCTGCTGTTCGGCGCGGCCAAGCAGAACCTGAAGATCGTCGAGCTGCCGGTGCGCTACCGCGCGCGCACGTACGGCGAGACCAAGATCAGCCGCTTCCGGCACGGGGCGATCCTCGCGCGCATGACGGCGCACGCGTTCCGCAAGTTCAAGACGGCGTACTGATGCGCGCGCGGATCGTTGCGCTCGCGCTCTCCGTCGCTGCGCCGGCCGCCGTCGTGCTGGCGATCGGCGCGATCGCGGGCGCGCGGCCGAAGAGCGGCGCGGCGATCGATCGCTGCGACGACGCGACCAACCCGTGCACGGTGACGCTGATGAATTCGGCGACGTGCTGCTCGCTCTGCGGCTACGCGGTGGTGACGCAGGCGCGCGCCGTCGAGATCGACGCGCGCTGCAGCAAGCCGAATCGCCACCGCCAGTGCCACGACGCGCCGTGCAGCGTGCCGCCGCCGGTCAGAGCGATCTGCATGGACGGCAAATGCGTGGCCGAGCCGTGAGCGCGCCTCGGCTCGCGCGCGCGTCGATCGCCGCCGCGGCGATGATCGCGATCGCGGCGCTGATCGCGATCGCGGCGCTCTCCGCTCGGGCGCGCGCGCGCACGGCGCCGACCGGCGATCTCGATCGCTGCCGCACGAACTCCGACTGCACCGACGTGCTCACCGATCCGCGCACGTGCTGCCCGACCTGCGGGCGCCACGTGGTCACGCGCCGCCGCCGCGAAGAGATCGAGCACCGCTGCAACAAGCCGCAGCCGCTCGGCCGCTGCCGCACGCTCACGTGCGGCGCGCCGGGGCCGGCGCAGCCGGAGTGCGTGAACCAGGAGTGCGTGGACATGAACGGCCGATGAGCGTGCGCTTCAAGCTGCCGCCGCGCGGCGCGCTTCAGCCGAACAGCGACGTCGATCCGTTTCGCTTCTACTATCGGCCGCTGGTCGGGCGCGTGTTCGCCGCGCGGCTCGACGTCGGGCTCGGCCTGCTCGACGGGCGCTTTCACCGGCTGCTGGAATTGGGCTACGGCTCGGGGCTGCTGATGCCGACGCTGGCGGCGATCGCCGACGAGCTGTACGGCGCCGATCTCGAGCCGGAGCCGGCGGGCCTGCGCGCCGCGCTGCGCGACCTGGGCGTGGCGCCGGCCGAGCTGGTCCAAGCCGATGTACAAAATTTGCCGTTCCCCGTCGAGAAGTTCGATGGCGTGGTGGCCTTCTCGATCCTCGAGCACCTGAAGTCGGACGAGCTCGAGCGCGCGGCCCGCGAGCTTGCGCGCGTGCTCGCGCCGGGCGGGCGCCTGCTCGTCGGCTGTCCGGCGGTGCACCGCGCGATGAACGCCGCCTTCGCCGCGATCGGATTTCGCGGCATCGATCAACACCACTTCAGCGGCATGCCCGACGTGCTGGCGGCGTGCGCGCCCTATTTTACCGTCGAGAAACGCGCCACCTTGCCGCGCGTCCTCGATCGCGTCGGCGCGCCGCTCGGTTGGGCTCCCTATACCGCCGTGCTATTTCGCAAACGCTGATAGACTACGCGCGCCCATGGACGAGCGGTTCCATCCATTCGAGAAAGAGGTCGAGGAGTGGCACTGGTGGTACCAGGTGCGGCGCGACATCCTCGATCAAAAGCTGGCCTCGCTCGGCCTCGATCCCGCGCGCGCGCGCCTGCTCGACGTCGGCTGCGGCACGGGCGGCGCGTCGCTGGTGCTGTCGAAGTACGGCCGCGTGGTCGGCCTCGACCGCGCGCCGGCGTCGTTCCGCATCTCGATGGATCGCCCGTACGCGCACCGCGTGGTGGCGCGCTTCGGCGAGCCGCTGCCGCTCGCCGACGGCAGCTTCGACGTGGTGTGCGCGCTCGACATCATCGAGCACCTCGACGACGATCGCTCGGGCGCGCGCGAGCTGTACCGCGTGTGCAAGCCGGGCGGCACGGCGATCGTGTTCGCGCCGGCGTTTCAAATCCTCTGGGGCTACAACGACGTCTTCAGCCATCACAAGCGGCGCTACGACGAGCGGCAACTTGCCGCAGTGATGCGCGAGGCCGGCTTCACCGTCGTCGAGTCGGGCTACTTCAACATGGTGCTGTTCCTGCCGACGCTGGGCGCGCGCCTGCTGCAGCGCCTGTTTCCCAAGATGACCGACGGCATGGAGCACTCCACCAAGCCGAGCCCGTTCAACGGCGTGCTGGCCGGGATCTTCCGCCTCGAGCTGCCGATCCTGAAGCGGATGCACCTGCCCGTCGGAACCTCGGCGTTCTGCATCGCGCGTAGAGAGTCGTGACCGAGCCCGCGCGCGAAAACGGACAAGCCGGAAAGTCGCCGAAATGGCCGGTGCGCGTCGGGCTGGCGATCGCGACGCTGGTGTACCTCGCCTACTCGTCGTTCGGCATCGCGGCGCCGTTCTGGTGGGGGCACCACGGCTACCACGGCGCGACGTACATGCTGCGCGCGCGCATGAGCCTGCGCCTGCACATGCTCACGCCGGCGACGTGGACCGGCTTCGATCAGCCGCCGCTCAACGCGCTCTACTTCCACCATCCGATCGGCTACCACCACGTGCTGACGCTGCTGGTGCCGATCTTCGGCGAGCACGAGTGGCTGGCGCGCGGCGTGGCGGCGCTCGGCGGGCTGCTGGCGCTGTTGGCGCTGTACACGCTGGTCGCGCGCGCGTGGTCGCGCGAGGCGGGGCTGCTCGCCGTCGTGGTCTACGTGTGCCTGCCGGTGATCACCTCGTTCAGCGTGCTGTCCGATCCGATGCTGCCGGCGTTCGCGTGCGTGTGCTGGGCGCTCGACGCGTACCTGCGGCTGCTGGAGAAACCGTCGCGGCGCGCGCTGATTCACGCGGCGCTGGCGTACGGGATCGGCGGCCTGATCATGTGGGAGTCGTACTTCATCGCGCCGTTCATCGCGCTGCACGCGCTCGGCTACTATTTCACCCGACTCGGTAAAACGCTGCGGATCGGCCGTTTCAACGCGTTATTCGCGCACACGCTGGTGACCGGCGCGGCGTGCGTGGCCACCATGGCGTTCCACATCTGGTTCACCGTGCACGCCGGCGCGTGGCAGGAGTTCCTGGCGTCGTATCAACTGCGCCACACGCCGCCGTCGATGCAGTACGTGCTCGATCGGCACACGCAGTGGATCGAGATCCTGTTCGGCGCGCCGCTGCTGGTGATCGGCGCGGCGTGGCTCGTCGTGTGGCTGGCGCGCGTGGCGACGGGGCGCGCGCGGCGGCGCGACCTCGCGGTGCTCACGTTCCTCTACGTCAACACCATCTACATCTACATGTTCGCCGAGGGCTCGTCGGTGCACCTGTACCGCGTGTTCTTCTTCTCGGGGTTCTTCACGCTGGCGGTGGTCGACCTCGCCGTCGACGGCGCGCACGCGGTCTCGCGGTTGGCGGGCGACAAGCGCGTCGGGATGGCGGCGGGCGCGCTGCTCGCGCTCGTCTACCTCGGCGTCGAGGCGCCGCACGCGTGGGCCAACTTGATCGAGAGCCGCGAGCTGATGGGCACGCACTCGCAGCCCGGCTACAACCCCGACGCCGAGAAACTATTCTTCGCGCGCGAGGTGACGAAGCTGACGAAGCCGAGCGATCGCGTGATCGTCCTCTATCGCCAGCTCGGGTCGCGCAAGGAGTTCTGGTACTACCTCGATCGCAGCCTCGACGAGATCGGCGGGCTCAACGAGCTGCCGCGGCTCAAGGCCAGCGAGGCGCGCTCGGTGCTGATCCTCGACGAGCGGCAGCTCGGCGGCGCGGAGCGGGCGATCTTCGACGGGCTGATCAAGCGCCACCCGGTGACGTTCTACGAGCGGTTCGCGCTGGTCGATCTGCGCTCGAACCAGCCGGGCGCGCGCTCGTTCGCGTTCGTGCGCGGGCCGATGACGGCGTCGTACCGCTGGCTGGTCTCGCACAAATATGCGCCGCTGCACCTCGAGCGGCGCGCGTACCTCTATGGGCTGTGCGACGCGGTGGCGGTGGGCGCGCCGGTCGCGCGCGACGAGGAGCCGCCGCCGCCGCCGAGCGATCCGCGGCTGGCGAGCTGCTGGCACAACTATCTCGTCGCGCGCGGCGACGGCAAGGGAGCGCAAGATGCGCTCAAGCGGGCGACCGTCGGGATGCAGGCGGTCGAGCGCTACCTCGGCGGCGCGCGCGTGATCGCGGCGGGCACGAGCGGCGGGCGGCTGCGGCTGGCGATCCTCGCCGCCGGGCCGGAGACCGGCGAGCTGCGCTACGTCGTGCGGCGCGGCGCGGCCTCGACGATGGTGCCGCGCACCGACCTGGTGCCGCCGCCGGGCGAGTGGCGCGCCGG
>Ga0070741_10007781_pt1 | contig 21953 bp, 17 predicted proteins | sample Coa_R1_4_FD_66440 | JGI IMG/M metagenome (GOLD analysis project Ga0070741, IMG submission 66440) | Surface soil microbial communities from Centralia Pennsylvania, which are recovering from an underground coalmine fire - Coalmine... | ecosystem: Environmental > Terrestrial > Soil > Unclassified ... | reverse complement strand
CGGCCCCAGCGAGGTTTTTAGCTGATTGATTTCAGCAAGCTCATCGGCATCAAACTTTGCCTTTAGCGCGACTTGCTGTGGGGCGGTGATAGAAACTGGCTGACCGGAGTTCATGATGGCGCCACGCTCCTGAAAGTAAATCATTTCCTTTGCGATCCAGTCTTTTGAGACCTTTTTCAAGAGAGTTGCTTCATGGGTCGTTAGCTCCGCGTGTTCTTGAACCTGGGCGCGAATAAACTTGCTGGTGTGCCCTTTTGCCTCAAGTTGGTCGCCAAAAGTTTCGAGCCCTACCGCTTCGTGGAAAAGCATCCGATAAAGAACGTCATCGGGTGCAGGTTTGACCTGCGTCACCGTGGGTAAGCGTGTCCCGCGTAGCAGTGTAGTTTGCGCTTTGCTAGAACCTATCACCAGCCCAAGCGTGAGAGCAACGCTTTGCAATCGCATGACATGCTGCATGCTCACCTTCAATTTTGTCGACAGTACACCAAAAAATATGTAGTCATCAAGTACCATCTTTAGCCGCACCCCAGAAACGGTACTACCACCAGCCGGCGGGCATAGAAGGGCGGCAAAACGAGTGACATCGATTTCAAGCTTCGTCATGCCGCTCCGGATCGGTTTGTCGAGCCTGCGTTTTCAACCGTGCCCTATTGTTGTTACCATACGTAATATATGGTAAAGACGACGGTCTACCTGGATGAACAGATTGTTGCCGCCCTGCGGGGAATCTCGAAACGTTCTGCCAAACCTCAGGCCGAGTTGATCCGCGATGCCCTGCGCGCCTTTACAAGCACCGGGAATCCGCCGCCGTTGCCCGCGGGTATGGGCATGTTCGACAGCGGCCGTACCGATACAACCGCGCACAGGAAAGAACTGCTCAAAGAGGCTGCACGCTCGCGGAGATGGCGATCATAGCCGATTCGGGCGCCGTGTATGGACTCTATGACCGGCGCGATGCTTTTCACGATGGCCTCCGGGCGGCAATAAAAACGGCTCGCGATCGCATCATCCTTCCTGCTCCAATTCTGGGTGAAATCGATTATCTGTTGCGAGTTCGTTTAGGAAATGGGGCACTACTGCGGTTTCTCGAGGACCTTCAAGAAGGTGCGTTCGTAATCGAGACGGTAACGTTGGCCGACCTATGCCGGTGCGCCGCGCTGCTCGCGAAGTACGCAGATCTTGATTTAGGTTTATCAGATGCCTCGGTGGTGGCCATAGCCGAGCGCCTTGGCGTCAATCGAATACTTACCGTGGATCAGAGGGACTTTCGCGCGATACGTTCGGTACACGGCAAGCCGTTCCGCCTTCTGCCCGCCGATGTTGTGAAGTAGCCATCCGGACATCAGGGCTTCTCAACCGCTAGTCACGTCCTTCGGCGGGCACGCGGCCGTCGCGCGCGTGCAACTATGAAGGCTTGGCATGATTGCACGTTACACGCGCTCCGAAATGGGCGCTATCTGGAGCGACCAGCACAAATATGAGTGCTGGCTGAAGGTAGAACTCGCCGCGTCTGAAGCGTTGGCGGAAACTGAAGAAGTTCCTCAATCGGCCGTGGAGTCGCTGCGGTCGTATGCCTCGTTCGATCTCAAGCGAATTCAGGAGATTGAGCGCGAAGTCCGCCACGATGTCATTGCCTTCACCACTGCCGTTGCGGAAGCGATGAAGCGTCATGGCGCGGAAGGAGCCGGGCGCTGGCTTCATTACGGGCTGACTTCGAACGATGTCGTCGATACCGCCCAGGCTTTGCAGATTCAAGAGGCGTCGGCCGTTATTGCGCGCGATATCGATGAATTGAGCGGAGTGCTCAGAAGCCGGGCCTTCGAGCACCGCGATACCGCGCAGATCGGGCGCACGCACGGGATCCACGCGGAGCCGATTACGTTCGGACTAAAGCTAGCTATCTGGTGGGACGAGTTGCAGCGCCATCGCCGTAGATTCGCCGCTGCCTCGGAAGAAATTCGGGTCGGAAAGCTGTCGGGGGCGGTTGGCACTTTTGCTCATATCGGTCCGGAAGCAGAAGAAAAGATATGCGAACGCCTGGGGCTAAAGGCCGCGCCCATCACATCGCAAGTCATCTCGCGCGACTTGCACGCAAACTACGTCGCGACGTTAGCCGGCATCGCTTCTACGCTGGACAAAATCGCACTAGAAATTCGCCACTTGCAGCGCACCGAGGTTCGCGAGGCGGAAGAACCATTTGCAACGGGACAAAAAGGCTCGTCGGCGATGCCACATAAGCGCAACCCGATCGTTTGCGAACAGATTTGCGGCTTGGCGCGTGTGGTGCGCTCCAATGCGCAGGCGGCATTCGAAAATGTACCGCTCTGGCATGAGAGAGATATTTCACACTCCTCAGTTGAGCGTGTCATTTTGCCGGATTCCACAATTCTTGTGGATTATCTGTTGGCGAAAACGACATGGCTGATCTCCGGTCTGAGAATTAACGCAGACCGGATGCGGCGGAATATAGACCTCACAAAAGGTCTGATCTTCTCGGGCCAGGTACTGCTGGACTTGGCAGCATCCGGCATGTCACGCGAAGACGCCTATAAATTGGTGCAATCCCATGCGATGCAAGCGTGGGAATCGGACGGAGATTTTCGTGCTGGGATTGAGTCTGACCCGGAAATTAAACGTCGTTTAACAAAAAACCAACTGGACGAGATCTTTTCGTTAAATCGCCAACTCGGGAATGTGGATCGCATTTTTCACAGAGTATTTGAATCGGCCGGAATGTAAAAAGACTATAGGGAATTTAAAGGTTTTCGTTTAAACTGTTGACGGGTCAAGCCCGCACAGATGTTGCCTAACCTACGGAAACCGCCAGGAAGGGAGCTAGAGCTCGCCAGAGTTCTGGTCGTCGATGACGACGTTACATCGCGGTTGACGTTGAAAACAGTGCTGGAAGCGGGCGGTTACTTTGTGGATTCGGCGGCTTCTGCGGCAGAAGCCGTTGGCAAGCTCGACGAGCGGCAATACGAACTTGTCCTGAGCGATTTGCAAATGGAATCGCCGGAAGCTGGTTTAAAAGTACTAGCCCACGCGCGTTTGATGGACTACAAACCGGCGACAGCGATTCTGACCACCTACCAGAACAAAGCCCCCGATACGCGCCGATCGGTCTTCATAGAACCCGAAGATTTACCGGGTCTGCTGAGCAAGGTAGCCGACTTGATCAGCCAGCGGGCCGCGCGTATTGTTAACCGGCAAATCAGACAAGCCTAAAATCAGTTCGTGACCGGGCCAAACGAACGCTCGGTCTGTTTGGCCCGTCTTAGAAGCTACTGCACCATCCGGCGCTGTTTGCGCAGGATGGCGGGTGTGTCATAGTCGTCCATCGGCGGTATTTCTTCCACGACCGGTTGTGGTTCAGGTTCAGGCTCGTGCATGAAAATTGAAGGCTCGGGTTGAGGTTCGGGAAGTGCAGGCGATGGAATCGACGCAGGAACCGGCGCGGGAATCGGCTCCGGCGTGGTCGCGATGGTGAATGGGAAGTGCGGGTTGCGGCGGTCAATTTCCGGAAGAGTGTCGCGTTGGAAGCCGGTGGCGATGACGGTGATCTTGACGTCTCCGCCCATCTTTTCGTCCAGCACAATACCAAAATTGATTTGCACGTCGTTGTTTTCGGTCGCATTGCGAATCAGATTGCAGGCTTCGTTTACGTCGTGCAACCCCAACTGAGCCGAAGCGGTGATGTTGATGAGAACGCCGCGCGCGCCGAGGACACCGCCTTCTTCCATCAGCGGGCTATTGATGGCACGGCGAGCCGCTTCGACAGGAGCATTCGGGCCGGACGCGATGGCAGTGCCCATCATGGCGTAGCCCATGCCCGCCATTATGGTGCGGATATCGGAGAAGTCGCGATTGATCAGACCAGGAGTCAGGATGATATCGGAGATACCCTGCACTGCTTGACGAAGCACATCATCGGCGAGACGAAACGATTCGAAGACGCTAGTGCCCTTCGGGGCGAGTGATAGCAATTTTTCGTTCGGAATGCTGATGAGGGTGTCACAACTGCCGCCTAATTCAGACAGGCCGCGCTCGGCTTGTTTCATGCGGCGAGGGCCTTCGAACGCAAACGGCTTGGTGACGACGGCGACGGTGAGGGCGTTGAGTTCTTTGGCGAGGGAAGCCACAACGGGTGCGGCACCTGTGCCGGTGCCGCCTCCGAGCCCCGCCGTGACAAATACCATATCGGCGCCTTCCAGAATTTCGATAATCTGTTCGGTGTCTTCCAGGGCTGCCTGACGGCCGACGGATGGATCTGCACCGGCACCTAATCCGCTCGTCAACTTTTTTCCGATAGGCAGTTTATTCGCTACCGGTGAAGCGGCCAAGGCCTGCTTGTCCGTATTGAGAATGTAGAATTCAATTCCCTTCAGGCCTTCCTGCATCATGCGGGTGACGGCATTTGATCCGCCGCCCCCTACGCCAACCACTTTGATCTTCGTGCCTAGCTGTGCTTCATCTTCAATCAAGAATTTCAAATCGTCAGCCATCTTCTGCGCCTTTCTCGTAAAAATCCGCCCACTCGCGTGCGCGGTTCAGAATTACTTATTTCAAAACCAAACCCGCTAATCCCGTGGACGCCCGCTTCCATTCGCGCTTGAGCCGAAGGCGTCCCGAATACATAGCCAAACCCGCGGCCGCGGTCCAGGCTGGATTGTCTAGCTCCTGCGGCCACTTGTCGATGCCGATGGGAAGGCCGTTCCGCGCCTGGCAATTCAGCACGCGCTCAGCCACATCGCACATGCCTGTCAGCATTGCGCCACCGCCGGTTAAAATCGCGCCTTCGAGCAGGGACTTTTCCATGCCGACGCGGAGCACTTCCGCATACACACGATCGAAAATTTCTTCGACGCGAGCTTCCAAAATTTCGTTGAGTTGACGCCGCGAAGCCTCGCGCATGCCACGGCCCTCAGCCGAAGGAATTTCGATCAGGCTGTGGTCGGAGACCTGGCTGTCGTTGAGACATCCGTATTCACGCTTCAGGTTCTCCGCGTCCTCGTAATTGACTTTGAGCAGCCACGACACATCACGAGTCAGGTGATCTCCGCCGACTGGCAAGGCGACCGCCAGTAAAAGTGCGTCACCATCGTAGACCGCAAGATGCGTGGATTGCGCGCCAAAGTCGATCACAACTACGCCGCGGGCCCGATCTTCAGGAAGAACCGACGCGTACGCGGCGGCAATTCCTTCGAAAATGGACTCTTCCACTGCGAGATGGGCTTGGTGGACGGCCGCGATCAGAGCCTCGTGATCCTGAATGGACGCGGTAACAACGTGAATATTGGCTTCGAGGCGCGCGCAGAGAATTCCTTTTGGATTGCGATAGCCAGCGCGGCCGTCGAGAGTGAAATCCTGCGGGCAGATTTGTAGAACCTGGCGATCGTCTTCCAGGCGCACGCGCGCTCCAAGTTCGACGGCGTAGCGCAAATCGTCCGGTTCTATCTCGCGGCGCCGGCCGAATTCGTAAAGGCCGCGACTGTTTACACCGGCGACGGAGCCCCCCACCCCGATAACTGCGGATTCGGGCGAGACTTGCGCTCGTAATTCCGCCTCATGAAGAGCGAACCGGATGCTATGCGCAAGCGCTTCTTGATCAGATAAACGAGAACGGCTCCAGGCCTGCACAGGCGCAACGCCATAGCCCAGAAATTTCAGAGTGTCTTCTTCGAGCGCGCAGATTACTACGCGGGTACTCGTGCTGCCGAGGTCAAGCCCCACGGCCAGTTTTTTCTTATCGCGCACAACGGTCACCAAACGCCCTGTGCGCTTGTTTTAATCGCGCACAACGGTCACCAAACGCCCTGTGCGCTTCGGTTTTTCTACTCACGTTTGTCATCTCCTACTGCGGTAATTACACCGTCGACACGCAAATCAATAGTGGTTGCGTCCGGACGCCTCGCTTTGATTTCGGGATAGTTGGCCAGGAAGTTTTGAAGGCGGTCGGCGTAATTCTCGTCACCGAGTACCAATGTGACCACGTCGTTATCGACATGTTCTTCCACCATCAGGTTGTTCGGATCAGATACGTTGATTTCCGAAATTTGCCCGGATAGCGCGCCAATTTCTTTCAGCATTCCCAGAACACGGTGAACGCGCGCGCGACGATTGCTTATTGACTCGTCTTCGCGAATACCTGTAATGACAGGCAAAGTGAATTTTGCGGCCATGCGCGGACGAAGAATGTGTCCGTCGCGATCGATTAATGCAAAGCGAGACATGCCGTCGCGCGCATTAGCGCGCAGATGCACAAACGCCACTGGCACACGTTCGGTGACATGAACCTTTATCGTTTTCGGCCAGATCTTCGAAACCGTCGCGTCTTCCACCCAATCGATCCCCAAAAGCTGTTGCCGCCGCTTTTGTATCGGAACCAGGTAAAGACTTCGACCAAAGTCCTCCGCGAAGACATGACGGATCTGGGAAGCCGACGCATAGTGTGTGCCCTCCACGACGAGATCCGGGCTTTGCCCGGCGTATTCATCCGCCTCCGCGATGCGAAAGCGGGCATCATTAATCAGGAAATCTTCGATTTGCCGCCATGCGAGCAGGACAGCCACCATCAGGACAATGCCGGCAATCAGCCAAAAGGTAAAGCGACCCCAGCCGATGTCTTCGAGGAAACCGGGCTGTTCAGCGGTCGCTTTCATGCAGCGCCTCGCAGCCTGTCTAGAATTTTTTCCGCCGCCTGAGAAACATTGCCGGCGCCTAGAGTAATGATTAGATCGCCCGGCTCGGCTGAATTTGCGACCGCTTCCACTCCCTCGTCCAGGCTGGGCGCATAATGCGCGGAACGGTGGCCGAAGGATTGGATTTTTTCAAGTAGCGCCCGCGTCGAAACGCCTTCGAGCGCAGGCTCGGAAGCGGCATAGATATCGAGGAGGTAGAGATCGTCGGCCTGGTGAAAGGCAGTTCCGAATTCATCAATAAGGTGCTTAGTGCGCGAGAAACGGTGCGGCTGGAACAGGACGTGAATTTTCTTGTAGGGGGAAAGACGCGCCGCTTCCAATGTTGCTTTCACCTCGGTCGGATGATGACCGTAATCGTCAATGACTGTAACTCCGTGCTCAACGCCACGAATGGAAAAGCGGCGATCGACGCCCGTGAATGCGGCCAGTCCTTCTTGGATTTTCGGTAGCGGCACTTCCATCTCCAAGCCGACGCCGATAGCGGCGGTCCCGTTCAGAACGTTGTGCAATCCCGGAACTGAGAGATGAAATTTGCCTAGATCGCCAGATTGACGCCGAACCGAGAAATCGCTGCCCGTTGAGGACAGCAAGACATCCTGAATTTCGAGATCTACTTGAGCACTTCGACCATAGGTAATAGTGCGGCGGCGAATGGCGGGGAAGATTTGCTGAATGTTGTGGTCTTCCATGCACAGGACGGCGGCCCCATAAAAGGGTACTTTATTGACGAAATCTGTGAATGCCGTTTGAATTTCGTCGAGCGAAGCGTAGTGATCGAGATGTTCCCTATCAATATTGGTGACGACGGCGATAATGGGCGCAAGTTTCAGAAAGGAGCCATCGCTCTCGTCGGATTCCACTACGAGAATCGCGCTTTTCCCTACACGAGCATTGGAGCCCTGCAAACCGGCGACGCGGCCGCCGACTACGACCGTCGGATCCAGGTCGGCAGCGTTCAGGATTGATGCGACCATCGAAGTGGTGGTCGTTTTGCCGTGACTACCCGCGATAGCAATTCCGAATTTGAGGCGCATCAGTTCAGCCAGGAGCTCGCCACGAGGAATTACCGGGATCTGCTGACGGCGCGCTTCCGCCACCTCGGCATTCGTCGCGTCTAGCGCTGACGTGACCACAACAGCTTTAGCGCCTGTAACATTTTCGGCGTTATGCCCGACGTGAATGGTTGCCCCGAGACGTTCCAGGCGCTGTGTAATGGGACTGGATTTTAGATCTGATCCCGAAACCTGATATCCGAGCGTGAGAAGGACCTCCGCAATCCCGCTCATCCCGATGCCCCCGATTCCCACAAAGTGTACGTGTTGGGGCTTAAAAAACATTCTTCAACAGTATTGTTTCGGCTTTCCGGAGACCTGTCAACGGACAAAAGAGCAATTTGACGAGTTGCCGCAACATTTTTCATCGGGCGGCGCTTGCGGCGGCTTCTTCCATCACGCTGGCGGCCCGTTCGGCGGCGCCGGGGCGGGCAAACTGCTTCACACGCTCGCGCATCTGAATCAGACTTTCGGCATCACAACGAAGTGATTGCACTTCGCGAAACAAACGGTCACCGTTCATGTCCGCATCGAGGACCATACGTGCCGCGCCTGCATCTTGAAACGCCTGCGCGTTTTGCTTCTGATGATCGTCGGCAGCAAACGGAAACGGAACGAGTATGGACGGCATCCCAGCCGCAGCGATTTCACTGACGGAACCGGCCCCCGACCGCGCGATGACCAGATCGGCCTGTGCGAACGCGCCCGCCATGTCGCGAATAAAAGGAACCACTTCTCCGTCAAGCCCCAACACAGCAAATTCCTCAGCAAGTGCTGCGTGTTCGGCAGTTCCGGTTTGATGTACGATTCGAACATTTGTGGCACGTTCGCGAAACAGAGGCCAGCTTTCGCGTGAGGCGCGGTTGAGCGTACGCGACCCTCCGCTGCCGCCAGTGACAAAAATCGTAAACGGTCCTTCAGATTTTCGCGAAACTGAAAAGAATTCGGAGCGAACGGGTAGACCCGTGATCTCTGATTTTGCCGCAGGAAACCAGCAACGGGTTGACTGGAAACTCAGGAGGGCACGGTAAACGTAACGGGCGATGTGGCGATTCGCAAAACCCGGAAACGCATTGGGCTCCATAACGATCAATGGAATTTTTTGCAAAATAGCAGCAATCATCACGGGGCCCGCAACGAATCCTCCCATACTGAACACGGCCGCCGGCTCGAACCTTTTCAGAATTTTGGACGCGGCAGCGACGCTGAATGGCAATTCACCGGCAGTTCGAATCTGGCGGCGGAAACCAACGCGATTCAGCGCGCCGATGCGAATGTGCTCCATGACGTAGCCGGCGTCGGCGATAATGCGCGATTCAATGCCGCGCTCAGTTCCAATAAACAAGAGCCGGTGTCCACGATCGCTCAAAACGCGCGCCACCGCGATTGCGGGGAATACGTGTCCGCCTGTGCCGCCGCCTGTCAATACGAACGAATAGGACATCACTGCAACAAAACTTACGCAGCTTGTTCACTGACGCTGAGCAGCATGCCCATCAGCAGCAAAGTGCTAAGTAGCGAACTTCCTCCGTAACTAATGAACGGCAAAGGAATGCCTTTATTAGGCAGCAAGCCGAGGACAACGCTGATATTGATGAGCGCCTGAACAACCACGCAAACAGTGACGCTCAATGCGAGGTACCGGCCAAAACTGTCTGTCGCGCGAACGTAGGTTCGCATGCCGCGCCACAACACAATGATGAATGCGGCGATTAGCAGTAAAGATCCGAACAGGCCGGTTTCTTCGCCGACGATGGCATAAATAAAGTCGTTCTGGGCCTCAGGCAAGTAGAGCATTTTCTGCTTGCTCTGCATCAGCCCGGCTCCGAGAACACCCCCAGAACCGATTGCAATCTTCGCCTGACGCTGTTGATAACCGGGATCACTGGTAGAACTTGTTTGCTTGGCGTGTTCGAGCAACCAACCTTTGGGATCGACTTTCGCCAATAGCTTGTGATCCTTGTCCACGAATTCGAGCACCCGCGCGAGGCGGTAGGGCTTCATGGCGATAAAGCCCAATGCTAGGATGAGGCCAAGGACGCCGCAGACAGCCAAATGACGATGCTCGACACCGGCCACGTAAATGACGGCGATGGTGGTTAGCACCAGAACGACGGCTGTTCCCAAATCGGCGACCGCAACTGCCAGCGCAACGACGGAAATCACAACCGCGATAGGTCCTAAAGTATGCCGATCGTTTACCGCTCCCAAACGGCGGCACAGGAAAAAGGAAAGGAACAGGGCTAAGGCGGGTTTCGCCAGCTCGGACGGCTGCAGCGAGAAAGGACCGGCTTTCAGCCAACGGTGGCTTCCGGAATCAAGAAAATAGACAGCGACCAACAGCAGGAGGACGAGGCCGAGACCGGCGAAAGCATAACGCGGATCGTTCCATTTGCGGTAGTCGCGTTTCATGCAGTAGAGCAGCAGAAAGATGGAGACGATGGCCCAGCCAAGCTGGCGCAGAAGGAAGAAGGTGCTCGAAAGGTGGTATTTGAGCTCCGCGATCATGGATGACGCGCTATAGACCATGACCAAGCCGAAGCAGACAAGCGTTAGAACGGTTAGAAAGAGAATCCAGTCTGTTTTAAGCCGCTGGGCCATATCGGTGTAATTTTGCTAAAACAATCCTAGTACCAATTGTTTGAACGTTCTACCGCGTTCTTCGTAATTTTGAAACTGATCGAAACTGGCGCATGCTGGCGCAAGAAGAACCGAATCGCCGGGCATCGCATGTTGGCGCGCATAGGTGACCGCGTTCGCCAGCGTGCCGCAATCCACAAGCGGAACCGCCGAATTCAGAGCCTTCTTAATTAGCGGCGCGGCGGCATATGGATATGGCGGTTCTGCGCCGATTAAGAGCGCGGCCTTCGCGCGCTCGTGCAGAGGCGCAGCGAGGGGCGAATAGTCACTGCCCTTATCTTTGCCGCCGAGAATGATCCAGAGACCGCCGGGAAATGCGTCGATGGCCTTCAACGTGGCATCGACATTAGTCGCTTTTGAATCATTGAAATAATCGACGCCGTTTATCGTACGGACGAATTCGATACGGTGCTCGACGCCCGGAAACGACTGAACCGCAGGTCCGATTGAGGACAGCGGCGTTGCCGCGAGGTGGGCCATTGCGGCCGCGCACATGACATTTTCGACATTGTGCAGACCGCGCAATCGAATTTGAGACCTGCCCATGAATGGCGTGTTGTTCCAGAAGATCTCTTCGTCATTCAGCCCGACACCGTCAGAGACCTTGTGCCGCAGGCTGAACCAACAGACCTGGGCTTTGGTTTGCGAAGCATAGCCGCGACAAACGGTATCGTCATAGTTCAAAACGGCGAAATCGTCGCTGGTCTGAGTTGCGAATAAACGTCCTTTGGCGGCGGCGTACCGTTCAAAGGTGTGATGGCGATCAAGATGATCGGGCGTGACGTTCAGACAGGCCGCAATTTTGGCTCGAAAATGCGAAATCGTCTCAAGCTGAAAGCTGGAAAGCTCGAGTACGTTCCATTGATCGTCACGCGAGGAATCGATCAATGACGTGACCGCAGTTCCGATATTGCCGCCGACTTGGCAAGCAATTCCGCACTCTTTGAGAATGTGGCCCGTCAGAGCAGTTGTAGTGGTTTTTCCGTTGGAACCGGTAATGCCGATGACCGGGCCTTTCAAAAAATGGCCGGCAAGTTCGACTTCGCCGATGACTGGTATGCCGCGGTCGCGAGCAGCCGCCAACATCGGTAGGTCATAGGGAACGCCGGGTGACAAAACGATTAGATCCGGTGTGGGAGAAAAGAGATTTTCTTCCGACTGAAAGACGACCGTGGCATCAAGCGCATCGAACTTCGACTGTTCGTCCGGTGACAACCGTTGCTCGTCCATAACTCGTACGTGAGCACCATGCGCGTGCACGAGTTGTGCCGCCGCGAGACCCGATCGCTTAGCGCCGAAGACGGTAACGCATTTTTTCTTCAGGTCTAGTCTTTGCTTCAGCTCGAGCAGATGGCACTTACCTCAACTTCAATGTGGTTAACGCAAACAACGCCATAACTAGGCCGGCGATCCAGAAACGTACGATAACTTTCGACTCGGGCCAGCCGAGCGCTTCGAAGTGATGATGGATGGGAGCCATTTTGAAGATGCGCTTGCCGCCGCGGAACTTATAGCTGCCGACTTGCAGAATTACGGAAAGCGCTTCGAGGACGTAGATGCCACCGATGAACGCGAGCAATACTTCTTGCTTAATCAAGACCGCGACCACGCCGAGTCCGCCGCCGAGCGCCATGGAGCCAACGTCGCCCATAAAGACCTGGGCCGGATGGCAGTTGTACCAAAGAAACCCAAGGCTCGCACCGACCATGCTGGCGCAGAAGATGGTCAACTCCTGCGAATTGGGCAGATGGGCGAGATCCAGGTAGTTCGAAAAAGCCGTGTTGCTCGATACATAGGTGAGCGCCGTCATTGCGCCGGACGCGATGATCATCAGACCGATGGCGAGGCCGTCCAGGCCGTCCGTTAGATTCACCGAATTCGATGAGCCCACCATAATGAACACGATGAACAAATAGAAAGGCACGAAGGCCAACGGATAGGTCCAGAAGTTCTTAGTCCAGCCTTCAATCAGAAGGTCGGGCTTGAACTGCTTAAAAAACGGGAAATTGATGGCTGTTGAATAGGTCTGATGTGCGTGGAGCAGCAGCAAAAAAAATCCGACGAGCATCGCGCAGAAGATCTGGTACCAGAATTTTTGCCGCGCCGTCAGGCCCAGATTTCGCTTTTTGGCGATCTTCGAGTAGTCGTCGATAAAGCCGATCACGCCGAAGCCGATGAGCCCGAGCAAGGCCAACCAGACGTATTGATTGCTGAGATCCGCCCATAGCAGGGTGGGAATGACAATGGCGGCGATGATCAAGAGCCCTCCCATCGTCGGCGTGCCCGCTTTTTTCTGATGCGACTGCGGGCCTTCCTCCCGGATGTGCTGACCGAAAGCCATTTCGCGGAGCTTGCGAATCATCCACGGGCCGAATGCGAGCGAGATCGCAAGCGCCGTTAAGTTTGCCAGAGCAACACGCGTGGTGATGTATTGAAAGACGCGAAACGGCGGAATGTATCGGTGCAGCACCTGAAACAACAGCCAATAGAGCATGCTTTATGGTTTCACGCGGATCTGGGCTTTTGAATTGCCGGCCCGCTGTATCCGAACGAACGCAGTACGCGGCGCGCGACTTCGCGGTCGTCGAATGGAATCGGGCCGTCGCGTAGAACCTGATATGTTTCGTGGCCTTTACCGGCGAGGATCACGACGTCCCCGGGACCGGCGGTCTCGATGGCAGTTCTGATGGCGCGTTCCCGATCCGGCTCTACTTTATGCGGGGTGTCGAAGCGGCTTAGCCCAACCATAGCGTCGTTCATGATGGCTAACGGATCTTCGCTGCGCGGGTTATCCGAGGTGAGAACAACATAGTCGCTCAGCTCAGCGGCAGCCATGCCCATCAAGGGGCGTTTCGAGCGGTCACGATCTCCACCGCAACCAAATAAAGTGATAACCCGTTTTGGCTTCATCGCGCGAGCCACCGAGATCACGTTTCGCAAAGCATCATCTGTATGCGCATAATCCACAACCACCATGAACGGCTGGCCTTCTTCCACACGTTCAAATCTCCCCGGAACACTTTTCAATTCCGATAGTCCTTTCCTGATTTGTTCCTCAGTTAAACCGAGAGTTAATGCCGCCGAACAAGCGAGCAGAATGTTGTACACATTAATGTGTCCGACGAGCGGCGATTCTACGCGGAAATGGCGGTCGCCCGAAGATACGGTGAACCGCAATCCGCTAAAACTCGAATCAATGTCTTCTGCTCGCACCCAGACCTGGCTGAAAGTACCTTGATGGACAGGCGGCTCCTGGTGAATTCCGTACCAGAAGACCTGCGTTTCGGGCGCTGTGCGAACCTTACGGATTGATTCGTCGTCGGCATTCAAGACCGCGAAGCGTGGGGGAGGACCGCTTCGCGGCGTAAACAACAATTGTTTGGCAGCGAAATACGCTTCCATTGTCTGGTGATAATCCAGATGGTCGCGAGTAAAGTTGGTGTACGCCGCAGTGTGAAACTGCATGGCAAAAATCCGGCCCAAGTCGAGCGCGTGAGAAGACGCTTCGAGAGTTACATGCGTCCCACCCATCTGTTCGAGTTCCGAGAACATCCGAAACAGGTCAAGGGACTCAGGCGTTGTGTTCACTGCGGGCAGGACGCGGCCGGCCAAGTGGTATTCGATAGTTCCAATCAGAGCCGTCGTCTTCCCGGCAGCCCGCAACATGGAGTCGATGAGAAGCGAGCTGGTGGTTTTGCCATTGGTGCCGGTAACGGCGATTAAAGCCAGACGCTCATCAGGCCGATTGAAGAAATTCTTGGACGCTGTTGCGAGGGACTGACGACCGTGAGCGACTTGCAACCACATGCCGCCGAATCCGCCCGGAGCGGGCCGATCACTGAGAACGGCAAGAGCGCCTTTTTTTAAGGCCGCGTTGGCGAACTGCGCGCCGTCGGTTTTTGCGCCGGCGAAAGCGAAGAAAAGAAAACCAGTCTCGACTTTGCGGCTATCGTAGGCGAGGCCGCGCACGTCAGCATTTTGCAAATCGGGAGGAACCGCAGAAACAAGCGGAATACCTTCGAGGACACGGCTTAGCTGCATCAGCGCGCGAACCTCACCTGAATCGACTGCCCCGGAATAAGCAAGGCACCCGGCGCGGGCGACTGGGCGCGGGAAAGCCCGCTACCGAGAAGTTGGACGTCGATACCATCGGATGCCGCCTCTTCGATAACGTCTTTGACGGTTTTTCCGACAAAGTTGGGTACTTTGAGCGCGTTGGGATCGACTTCGGCGGCACTGACATCAGTGTCGGAATCCGACGCCGCGTCTCTCATTTCTTGTTCGGTAGGAGGGTTGAGCGAGGCGATCGCAGTGTCGTCTACGTCGATTCCGGGCTTGCTCTTCTTGTCTTTTTCGCGGTCCTTAGCTAGAAGTTCCTCTACTTCTTCAGGCACATCGTGCGGCACATTCAACCGGCGCATCGCCGTTTCCATCACACTTTGGAAGACTGGACCAGCGGCGGCCCCACCGAAACCGGCTTCACCCGTTGTGCCGGTTATCGTCACGACAATCACTAATTTTGGGTTGGTGCTGGGCGCAAAACCAAGGAACGAGGCATTGTAGCGGTGTGTGTAGATACGATGGGCGAAATCATAAATCTGTGCGGTACCGGTTTTGCCCGCCAGCGAATAGCCAATCACATGCAAACGATGGGCGGTTCCACCAGGGGCTACGACACGGCGCATCATCATCCGCATGGTCATGACGGTTTCGGGCTTGAGGATCTGAACGGGGTCCGAGCGGCGAGTGTAGACCCTGGGACCGTCGGGCGCTTCTTCCCAGGCGACAATATGTGGATGGACCAGGAAGCCACCGTTGGCGATCACGCTGCCTAGCTGGGCCAATTGCAGAGAGGTGACGCTGAGCTCGTGGCCCATGGGAATGGAGCCGATGCTCGTAGGCTGCCAACGTTTCAGCGGGCGCAGCATGCCGCGCGCTTCGGCCGGAAGTTCAATGCCGGTGCGGGAGCCAAAGCCAAACCTGCGGATGTATTCGTAGAGATTTTTTGCGCCGACGGTCATGCCAATGTGGACGGCGCCGATATTACTTGACTTCGCGAGCACATCCTCAAAAGTGAGAATCCCATGCGGTTCCGCGTCGTGAATCGTCCGGCCAAAGAGCGTAAATGTGCTGCAGTTGATCAGCGACAGCGGAGTCAGATTAGTGGTTTCAAGTGCCGCGGAAAGAGTCACTACTTTGAATACCGACCCAGGCTCGAAGGGCGCACCCACCGCCAGATCTTCGCGGCCGTGCTCTTTTTCGCCGGCGTGAAGATGCTCGTTCAGGTCGTACGTTGGGTAGTTGGCAAGCGCGAGCACTTCGCCGGTTTTCGGGTCCATCGCGACAATGCTGCCGTGTTCGCCGTGATTCTTAATGACGGATTCTTTGAGGGATTCTTCGGCAACATGCTGAATTTCGCTGTCGATAGTCAGGGCGACGGTTTTTCCCGGGGATGCTGAAACCGCGATTTCGGAATCATAAGGCCGTCCGCGCACATCCACCTTCACGCGCTGCCAACCGGGATGGCCGGCTAGATCTTTATTTAATTTCGCCTCAACGCCGGCTGCACCGCGGCCGTCGCTGCCGACATTTCCCACGACATGAGCGGCCAATTGACCGTTCGGGTAGGTACGTACGCTGCCTTGTCGGATTTCGAGCCATTCAAGACTTAGTTCCCGAAGTTCCGCGGCTTTCTCTTCCGTGACATGAGTGTCAACAACGAAGTAACCGGGATGGCTGGAGTGAACGGTCGCTTCTAAATCCTGTTCTAGCTTGTGCGAATCGATCTGTAGAATCGTTCCGAGCAAGCTTGCTGCAGTTTCTAGGTTGGAGATTCGAAGCGGATCGACGACGGCAATTAAGGATGGCGAACTGATGGCTAGGTAAGCGCCGTTGCGGTCAACTATAGGTCCGCGAACGGCTTCGATGATCCTGCGCTTATCTTGCTGCCCTTCAGCCGCACGCACATATTTACTGTGCTCGAAAACTTGCAGGTCAACCAGGCGCAAAACAGCAATCAGGGCCCATCCCAGAAGGATGAGCCCTGTAATTAAGAGTCGTTCGATGGATTTAGCGGAAGGCCGAAACGGCGCGTTTTCCATCTACCCCCACCTAACTGCCCCCTCTTCCCACCAAGATAAGATGTCGTGCCAACTAATGCGAAGCGCCCTGCACTCCGGCTAGGCCCAGCGAGAGTGGCAGATTGTTGAGCGCTTCTGTTTTTGACTTACCTTCGAGAAACTGAACCTGTTCCGGGACGGGATCGACCATCTTCAATGAGAGGGCAAGCTTTTCCAACCGGTTGTAACTCAAGAGATTGGCTTCGGAAGCATCGAGCGCGATGCGCTCCTGCTTCAACTGCTCCTGGTCCTGGTGAAGCTTTTGGAGGGTAAAACCAGCGAGCGTATTGTAGGCGACCGGGATGAGCCCGGCAATAACAAGTACAGCGGCGGCAAAACCTGCGAGCACGCTGTGGCTGCGGGCACGCCGCGCTGCTGGATCGGCGGCACGCTCAACCGTGCTGTTGTCGATGCGCTTAACAAATAGATAGACGTCCTCATTGGCAATGGGACGCAGGCGCGGGGACTCGGTACGAGTCCAGACGGCGGCTGGGGCGTCAGCGAGTTCGCTGACCCCGACGAAACGATTTACGAATGTTGCAAATGACGCCATGTTATTTTCCTTAAACCTTTTCTACGCGCTCCCTATCGAGCGCCCGCGGCATTTTTATATGCGCTCGCCACCTCGATGGCTCGCAACCACGTCCTTACGCGCTCACCATCTCGATGGCTCGCAGCTTTGCACTCCTCGATGCCGCATTAACTGCAATCTCTTCGTTCGTCGGCTTCACAACGTGTTTCGTCAGAATCGTCGCCCGTCCCGTTTTCGCCAACGCCTGAAACGCCTGCTTTACTTTTCGATCCTCAAGCGACATGAACGTGAGCACCACAAACCGCCCGCCAGACTTCAGTCGCTTCGGAACGTCATCCAACAGCCGTTCCAACTCGCCTAACTCGTCATTCACCTTCAATCGCAGCGCCATGAAAGTTTGCGTCGCGGGGTGAATTCTCCCCGTTCGCGGCACGGCTTTTTCGACAACCTGAGCCAACTTACCGGTTGTCCGAATCGGCCGCGCGCGAACGATTGCTCTGGAGATTCTTCGCGACCTCCTTTCTTCGCCGAGTTCGTACAACAAGTCGGCGAGCGCCCTTTCAGGCATTTCGTTCACAAGATCCGCCGCAGTCAACTCCTGCGAACGGTCCATCCTCATATCAAGAGGACCGTCCGTCATTAGCGAGAAGCCACGTTCGCCACTACCGAGCTGATACCGGCTCACCCCGAGATCGGCCAGCACGCCATCCACTTCCAAAATTTCGTTCTGCGTGAGCGCTTCAGGCAGCTTTGAGAACACGCCGTGAAACCAGCGAATTCGGTCCGCACATTCCACCGTGTTCGCCTTCGCCCGTTCCAGCGATTCGGCATCCCGATCGCATGCAATCAGTAGCCCACCGGCACTCAATCTCTCCGCGATTGCTCGCGTATGACCGCCTAGGCCCGCGGTCATCTCTGCGTAAATTCCGTTCGGTCGAATCGCGAGATACTCGAGCGATTCGCGCAACAGAACCGGATAATGATCCGACTCCATACATACGGTCTAGCGCATTCCCTTCTTTTGCAGCGCGCCGACCTTGTCCGCCAGATTCGTTTTTGCCTGCGCCAGCCGCTCCGCGTACATCTTGCTTCCGAACACCTCGATCCGCTGCTTGTAAAACAGCAGAGAGACGTCATCTTTTTCCAACTCCAAATCCCGCCGCAGAGTGGTAGGCATCAGCACTCGTCCCTGCGAATCGACCTCTACGTCTTCGCCGTAATGGTTGGCCACGAATGCGACGTCAGCGCGAGTGTCAGCGTCATCGCCGCCTTCCTGCAACATCTTTTCTGTTTCGCGCCAGACGGAAATCGGGTAGATTAGAGCTGTCTGCAGGTTCAGCGTCGTGACAAAAACTTTGCGTTCTCCAATCGCTTCCAGGTATTGGGCCATTGCCGCCGGAAGTTTCAGCCGCCCTTTTTCATCCACACGACCGCTGAGAGTGCCGCGAGGGGCCTCCATCGCCGCCGATGTGTTTGACTGACGCTCCGAGTCCACTTCCAACCACTTTCGAACACTTCAAACCACTGAGTCGATATTCGCATCCGTTGTAATGGATTGCAAGACTTTTCTTTACAGATTTTCTTCGTAAGTTGTTGTTTTCGCCTTTGTTGCGCCTCAGAGTTGTCGGTAGTCCAGATACTGTGGCCAAGGTCTAAGGTGCGGCCTACGAAGAAGAAACCCAAGCGAAGTTCGAATCGCGCCACACCAGTGTGCGACGAGAAAAGCACCTTACGTTCCACCAGTGGAAGTCTTCACCGCATCTTCGCTCGAAGTGACATTTTTTGGGTTGAGCTGAGGACCGCGCCCTTGAACGCCAGGGCCCTCTTGCTGCGTATGCGCAATGAGCGAAGTGCTTCTAGAGTAAATGTTAGTCGGCGTCTCAAACGTTGTTCTGATCTTTGGGGATTAGTCCAACGCCATGGCATGCAGAATGCTCATTAACTTTGGATATACGCATGCGCTGTCTTTCGCGACGCAGCAACTCACTGCAATCGAACGTCGGGACCCGAGTCGCTGAGAATCTTCCCAGCGGAGCCAGATTGCGCAACGAACTTCGGAGACGGAGCCCTAAACTTTTCTCAAATCACGATGAACCGGTTAACTGACACTACTTTAAAGTGTGGTTTGCCCGATCGAAATACTGCTTGCCGTTTCGACACCAATCCCCACCAATTCAAAGCGCGGATTCCCAGACTGTTAGTTCTAGCTACTGGTGCGTTGTGCGTAATAGCAGCCAGCGCTCTGACAGCAAATGCCTATGATGGCTCCGCACCGATAGTTGTCGCACGAACTCCTCCGCCGAGCGCCACCGGCCAAGCGGTGAATTGCCACCCAACGGCGACATTTAACGAACCGATTCAACCGGCGTCCGTTTCTTTTGTCCTAACCGACTCGGCAAATTCGCTCGTGCCGGCGAGCTTGAGTTATAACCCTGCCACATACACCGTCACACTCGTTCCAAATACCGACCTAATTCCTTCCCGAACTTATACGGCGACTATCAGTGGTGCAACCGATTTAGCTGGGAATGTGATGAGTGGGCCGTCGGTATGGTCTTTTTCCACGGGACAGCCCGGCTTTCAGGAATCCATTGTTTTCAGCGGACTTCAGAACCCGACTTCGTTTCAGTTTGCATCCGATGGACGGGTTTTTATAGCGCAAAAGAATGGGCTTATTCTTGTGTTTCAAAGTTTGGGCGATACCAATCCCACGGTATTTGCCGATTTGCGAACGAATGTATATGACTTCGAGAGCGACGGCTTGCTGGGAATGGCCCTTGATCCCAATTTCCCTACAGCGCCCTACGTCTACGTTTTCTATACATATGATGCGCCGCTTGGTGGAGCGGCGCCCGCTTGGGGAGATACATGTTCTCAGTCTGGAGGTGCGTGCGTAGTAAGTGGGCGGCTTTCGCGGCTTCAGGCAAATGGAAACGTTATGACGGGTACCGAACAGGTACTTGTCAACGACTGGTATCAGCAGTATCCGGGACAAACGGTCGCGAACTTGGCTTTTGGACCTGATGGATTTCTCTATGCAGCAGCCGGGGATGGCGCCAGTTCAACATTCGTTGACTACGGTCAAACAGATAGCGCAAGTCCAGACCCACCGAACGAAGGCGGAGCCTTACGCAGCCAGGATCTTCGCACACCCGCAGATCCGGTAACACTCGATGGATCAGTTATCCGTGTACATTCGGACACAGGCCGACCGGTTCTAAAAGGCACTTCGATGACTGTAGGAACTCCTACGGTCGATGCCAACGGAGTAAAGAGTTATCCAGTAACGTCGGTGTACCAAGGCTCGGCAGTACAAATCATTCGCGTCTTGGAACCTACCAATCCTACGCCAGGAAAGCCGCGGCGCTTTTTATATGTGTTACCGGTCGAGTCGGGCGTGACAAGTCTTTCGTCAACTTACAGTGACGGGTTGGAAGAGTTACGACTGCTTGATGTGCCTAATCGCTTCAACATAACGCTAATTGCGCCATCGTTTAACTATGAGCCGTGGTACGGAGACAATATCTCCGATCCAACAGCGCGAATGGAAAGTTTTATAGTCAACGATCTCGTTCCATTCGGCGACACTTTTGCGCAAGACAGCAACATTCCGCAGCGTTTTTTGATCGGATTTAGCAAATCGGGAAACGGCGCCCTCTTTTTGATCCTTCGACATCCAAATGTCTTCAGTGAGGCCGCCGCCTGGGATTGTCCGGCACAACTCAGTGATCTGTCGGCATATTCAGCTCTGCCGATGAACTTTGGCACCCAGGCAAATTTCAATCTTTACAATATTCCCGCTCTAGTATCGAGCAATGCGCAGGCGTTCCAATCACAAAATCGGTTGTGGATCAGCGGAGACCAGGCGATATTTACCGCTGACATGACTCAACTGCATCAGGAGTTGACCGCAGCTTCGATTCCTCACACCTGGGTACAAGGCGGCGCTCGCGTCCACACTTGGAGCAGCGGCTGGTTGGACGGTGCGGTCACCGCGCTCGACGCTAACGCAACGCTCACGGCACCGGTAGACCCAAATGAGCAGCGGATTATTGCTTATGGGCTCAGGAATCCTCACGTAGCTTTTCGACCTGGAACACAAGAGATCTGGATTGGCGACCGCGGCTGGAACACTACGGAGGAAATCAATCGGATTCCGGACGCAACGACGGGAGTTATGGAGAACTTTGGCTGGCCCTGTTACGAGGGCACGGGCACAACTGCGTATTCCGCACTTGGGATATGCACTTCACTCTATTCTCAAACAAATGCGACCACTGCACCTTATTACACATACAACCATCAAGCAAAGGTGGCGGCCGGGGATGAGACGGGTGTAGGTAGCGGCGCAATCTCCGGTTTGACTTTTTACGATTCGGGTAGCTATCCGGCCACGTATCAAGGTGCACTCTTCTTCGCTGACTATTTGCGCAACGATATCTGGGTCATGTTCAAAGGCACGGATGGACTTCCTAATCCAGCCAACATCGCTAACTTCATGTTGGGAGCAGCGAGTCCGACAGACTTGAAAATCGGCCCGGGGGGAGATTTGTTCTATGCGGACCTTAACGGCGGAACCATCCGGCGCATAACCTATTCTCAGCCTGTGATCCGCAGCAATGGCCGACCTTCGGGCACGCTGCCTTCCGGCACTGCTCAGACGATCATCAGTTTGACCACTGACCAAAATGCCAGTTGCCGCTATGCGACAACGGCGGGAATAACGTACGCCGCAATGCCAAACACGTTCAGTAGCACAGGTGGAACAGGGCACTCGACGCTGGTGACGGGATTGACGGATGGCGGGAACTATAACTTCTTCGTCCGCTGTGAAGATGCACGCGGAAATACAAACTCAGACGATTTCTCAATTACTTTCTCAGTCGCAAGAGCTGGCGACACAACGCCGCCG
>Ga0070741_10007780_pt1 | contig 21953 bp, 19 predicted proteins | sample Coa_R1_4_FD_66440 | JGI IMG/M metagenome (GOLD analysis project Ga0070741, IMG submission 66440) | Surface soil microbial communities from Centralia Pennsylvania, which are recovering from an underground coalmine fire - Coalmine... | ecosystem: Environmental > Terrestrial > Soil > Unclassified ... | reverse complement strand
AGTCACCCGGCCCCATGCGCTCGCCCTGGGCATCGATGACCGCACGCACGCTCGCGCCCATTGAGCCGAGGTGCACCGGCATGTGCGGCGCGTTCGCGACCAGGCCGCCCTGCGGATCGAACAGCGCGCAGGAGTAGTCGAGCCGCTCCTTGATGTTGACCGATTGCGCGGTGGCCTTGAGCACCTCGCCCATCTGCTCGGCGATATGCATGAACAGGTTGTTGAAGATTTCGATGCGCGCCGGGTCCGGCGCGCACACACCGCCGGCAGAACTCGCCCCGCGCTGCGAAGCGGCCGCAAGCTCCAACATCAATTCGCCTCCGGCCAGCCGTCGAGCCCGCCAGCCGCGCTCGAGAACGATCGTCGAGTGCGGCTCGATGAGCAACGCCGGACCTTCGAGCTGACCTTCCAGCGCGATGCTCGGTATGAGGGGCACCTCCACCCACGCGCCAAACCAGACTCGCGCGGTCCGAGAGGTAGAGGGCAGGGGTGGCTGCTGGGGCATCCGCAGCGCGCTCGCATCCACCGAAGCTGTCCGGGCTTCCACGCGCAGCGCCTCGATTTGAATGCTCTGCACGGGCGCTGCGAAGCCGAAGCGCTTCAGATGTGCGGCGCGGAAGCCGGCCAGCACCTCCGCGGGCGAACCTGCCGGGACTGACAAGGTCGCTTCACTGTCGCCGGCCCGCAGCTCCAGCCAGTGCTGCACCTCGATGCCCTTCGGGCTGGTCGCAAACGTTGCGAGCTCGCCGCGCGCCTGATCTTCAAGCTCGCCGAGGCGACGCACCGCCATATGCAAGCCTGCCTCATCGAGCCGCTGCCGCATGCTGGCGCGGCGCATCGCCAGACGGTCGGCCACGCCGATTCCAAAGGCGGACAGGACGCTGGCGAGCGGATGAACGAGTACACGCCTCATGCCGGCGGCCTGGGCTACACGGCACGCGTGCTGGCCTGCGGCTCCGCCGAAGCAGAACAGCGTGAAGTCGCCCGCATCGAGCCCCTGCCGGGTGGAAACCTGGCGAATGGCGTTGGCCATCGCTTCCACCGCAACCTCCAGAAAGGCCTCTGCGAGGGTCTCGATAGCCACCGGCTGCGATGTCTGCTCACCTACCCGGGTGGCCAAGGCGGTGAATTCGCGCTCGACCACCGACTCATCGATCGGGGAACGAGCATCCTGACCAAACACGGCGGGCAGGGTGTCCGGACGCAGCCGACCCAGCAGGACCTGAACGTCGGTGAGTGTCAGCGGTCCGTTCCCCCCATAGCAGGCGGGCCCGGGATCGGCTCCGGCCGAATCAGGACCGGCTGCGAAGCGGCCGTCTGCGAAGTGCAGGATGGAGCCGCCGCCGGCGGCGATGGTGTGCACGTCCAGCATGGGGCTTTGCAGGCGTACACCACCGATGATGTGCTCGAAGCGGCGGGGCAACTCGCCATCGAGCAGCGAGACGTCGGTGGATGTTCCACCCATGTCGAAACCGATCAGCGAACGCAGCCCCAGCCGCTCTCCGATCCAGCGCATGCCGATCAGGCCCCCCGCCGGTCCCGACAGGACACTCGACATCGCGTGGAAGGATTGCACGGCCGCCAGGCCCCCATTGCTTTGCATGAGCTCGAGTCGAGCGGACGGATCGAGCCTCTGCAGCTCGCGCTCGAGACCCGATGCGTAGCTGCGCAATGGGAGCGCCAGGTACGCGTTCAATACCGTCGTGTCGCCCCGCGCAACGTATCGCACGAGCGGCGAAAGCTCGTGCGATACGGAGACCTCCTCGAATCCGAGGCTGCGGGCGATGGCTGCCGCTTCCCGCTCGTGGCGCGGATGCTGCCAGCCATGCAGGAAGACGATCGCCACGGAACGCAGCCCCCGCTCGCGGGCGCGGCGCAGCTCGGTCTCAAGGGTTTGCGTCTCGAGAGGAACGAGCACCGACCCATGGGTGTCGATGCGCTCCCGCGCTTCAATCACCGTGGCATAGAGAAGGTCCGGCAAGACGATCCGGCGCGCGAAGATGTCAGGCCGGTTCTGATAGCCGATGCGCAGTGCGTCGGCGAATCCCGCGGTGGCAACCAGTACGACGGGCTCGCCTTTGCGCTCGAGCAGGGCATTGGTCGCCACGGTCGTGCCGACCTTGATGGCGCTGATCCTGGAACTGGACTCGGTCTGCAGGATATCCCGGGCACCCTGCATCCCCGGATCCCCCTGCGCGGCCTCGCCCGCAGCGGAACGAGCAGAGAGGACCTTGCGCACGTGCAGCTGACCTGTCGGTGAGAAACCGATGACGTCCGTGAAGGTGCCGCCACGATCGATCCAGAACTGCCAGGCGGCGCTCATTGAGATTCAGTCCAGCCGCGCATTTGTCCTCGGATCCGCATTACCTGCATTATTCTCCCTCAGTGGAGAGGATCATGCAGGATGAGCTCCCATGGAAACGCGCATAGCCCGCCATATCGTCTTCTCGCACGGCCAGGAGAGCGGGCCGTGGGGCCGCAAGATCTCCGCGCTGGCCGAGGTGGCGCGCCATGAGGGTTACGACACCCATTCGGTGGACTATCGCGGCATCGACGAGCCGCGGGCGCGAGTCGCCAAGCTCGTGGAATTCTGCAAGGAGCTCTCGGGCGATCTGGTTCTGGTGGGCTCGAGCCTCGGCGGCTACGTCGCAGTGGCGTCCGCCTCTTTGCTGCATGCCCGGGGGGTGTTCCTGATGGCCCCGGCGCTCTACATGGAAGGCCTGCCGGAGCTGCGTCAGGGCGTGCTCGACTGTCCGGCTTCGATCGTCCATGGCTGGATGGACGAAGTCATCCCTTACGAGCACAGCGTGCGCTTTGCGCAATCCTACCGGGCAGCGCTGCATGTCCTCGACAGTGATCATCGCCTGCACAACCAGATCCGCGTCATTCAATATCTGTTCGAGTACTTCCTCATCGCGCTCGACCTTCCGGCCATCGCGTTTCAGTGAATGAACTGGCTGTTGCGGCGGCTGCTCGCGCTCTGGGTGCGATTCAAGATCAGGCCGGATGAGGCGGCAGCGCACCTGCGCGAGCGCGACCGGCCGGTGTGCTATGCGCTCGAGCGGCGCAGCGCCGCGGACCTGGCGGTGCTGCAGAATGCCTGCGTGGCGCTGAAGCTTGCGAGACCGCGCAAGCGCCTGCTGCCGCAGACGAAGGATCTGCGGTCTTTCTTCTATCTGAGCCGGCCGCGAGGTTTCTGGGACGAGCGCATCGATCGGCGACCTCCTGCGCAATTGCAGCAGATGATCGCAGCGCTCGCACACGACCCGCATCTGGATGTCGATCTCGTTCCGGTGTCGGTGTACTGGGGCCGCGCGCCGCAGAAGGAAGCCTCCTGGTTCCGACTGCTGCTCGTCGAGGAGTGGGCACTCGCCAGCCGCATGCGCAAGCTGATGCAAGTGCTGTTCAACGGGCGCAACACGCTAATCGAGTTCGACGAGCCCGTCTCACTGCGAAGTCTGCTGGGCGATGAGGCCGGCACAGCGATACGCGGGCGGCGTGTCGCGCGAGCGCTCCGCGTGTTGTACGCAAGACAGCGCTCCGCCCGGATCGGCCCCGACCTCTCGCACCGCCGCACCATCCTCAACCGAGTGCTGCGCACGCGCGCCGTCAGAGCGGCGGTGGCGCAGGAGATGCGCGAGAAAGGCCTCGACCGGCGTCAGGCCATGCTGAAGGCGCGACAGTATGCGGGAGAGATCGCTGCGAACTACTCGCATGCGTTCATCCGTTTCATGGAGGCGGCCCTGTCACGCCTGTGGAACCGGCTCTATGACGGGGTGGTGTTCGGTCACGTGGAGACGCTCGAGGAGGTGGCCGAGGGGAACGAGATCATCTACGTCCCGTGCCACCGCAGCCACATGGATTATCTGCTGCTGTCGTATGCGATATACGTGCATGGCTTTGCCATCCCGCACATTGCGGCCGGGATCAACCTGAACCTGCCGATCGTGGGCCGGTTTCTGCGCAAGGGCGGCGCGTTCTTCATCCGGCGCAGCTTCCGTGGCAACGCCCTGTACACCGTGGTGTTCATGAAGTACCTGGCCGCCATCATGGCCCGCGGCCACTCGATCGAGTACTTCATCGAGGGCGGCCGCAGCCGCACCGGGCGGCTGCTGCAGCCCAAGACCGGCATGCTCTCGATGACGGTGCGCAGCTTTCTGCGCGACCCCGGACGTCCGGTCGTCTTCATCCCGGTCTACTTCGGCTACGAGCGCATCGTCGAGGGCTCGACCTATATCGGGGAGCTGTCCGGCAAGCCCAAGGAGAAGGAAACCGTCTTCGGGCTGATCCGCACCTTGCGCTGCATGCGCGAGCGTTTCGGCCAGGTGCACGTGAACCTCGGCGAACCCATCCATCTGGCCGAGCTGCTCGAGCGCTACGATCCGGACTGGCGGGGCCGTCCGGTGGAGGACGAGACGCGTGTGCCCTGGATTGGGGCCGCAGTCGATGATCTCGCCGGCACGATCATGCGCCACATCAATGCGGCAGCTGCGGTGACTCCGATCAACCTGCTGGCCATCACGCTGCTGGCCATGCCGCGCCAGCGGCTGCCGAAACCCGAGCTGCTGCGTCAACTCGATCTGTATCGCGACCTGTTGCGCGGCTTCGCGTACAGCGACCGGGTGACCGTGACCTCACACACCCCGGCGCAGATTCTCGCCTACGGAGAATCCATGAAGGTTGTCTCGCGGGAACCTCATCCGCTGGGCGACATCATCCGCATGAGCGATGAGAGCGCGGTCCTCGCCACCTATTTCCGCAACAACATCCTGCATCTGTTCGCGATGCCCTCGCTGGTCGCCTGCGCGTTCGTCAGCAATGCCAGGGTGCGGACCGAGGACATCCAGCGTCTGGCCTGGCGCATCTACCCCTACATTGCGGCCGAGCTGTTTCTGCGTTGGAACGAGCGTGAGTTGCCGGATGTGGTGAACGAAGTGCTCGCTTGCCTCGAGCTGCATGGCCTGGTCGAAGGCGATCCCGACCGCACCGAGTGGCGGCGACCGCCGCCGGACTCGACCAAGGCCATGCAGCTTTCACTGCTCGCGCAGGCGACGATCCAGACCATCGAGCGCTACTATCTGGCCGTGGCACAGCTGGTGAAGGCGGGCAGCGGCACGATCAGCCAGCGAGTCCTCGAGGAGCGCTGCCAGCTCACTGCGCAGCGCATGACGCTGCTGTACGGACTGAATTCGCCGGAGTTCTTCGATCGCACCATGTTCGAGAACTTCATCGACCTGCTGCGCGCTCGCGGGGTCATTCGCCTGTCGGCAAGCGGCAAGCTCGAGTTCGACGAGGTCCTGCTGCGGGTCGCTGCCGATGCGCAATTCGTCCTGAGCGAGCAGATCCGACACAGCATTCTGCAGGTGACCGGACTCGACACCTGAGAGCACGCCTCGATCAGCCTGCACAGTCCCGGAGCAATCCCATGAGCCACACTCCCGCGAGCGGTCCCGGTCTTCTCGTCGTCGGCAGGGAGGATGTCCGACGCGCATTACCGATGGCCGATTGCATCACCGCCGTCGAGTTGGCCATGCGCGCCTTCTCGCGCGGGGATGCCAACATCCCGCTGCGCACCGTCTTCGCGCTGCCCCAGGGGCGCCGGTTCTTTGGAGTGATGTCCGGCTATCTCGGCGAGCCGCGCGGGCTCGGTGCCAAGATCCTGACCGTTTATCCGGAGAACGCCCAGCGGGGTCTGCCCTCGCACGTCGGGGTGGTCGTCCTGTTTGATGCGGAAATGGGGCATCCGCTGGCGGTGATGGATGCCGGAATGATCACCGCGCTGCGAACGGCCGCCGCCACCGCTGTAGCCACTAGAGCTCTGGCTCGTGAGGATGCCGACAGGCTGGCGATCCTCGGCACGGGCGAGCAGGCCGTCACTCATCTGGAGGCGCTTGCACTGGTGCGGCCGCTGCGCAGCGTGAGCGTCTGGGGGCGCACCTCAGCCAAGGCGCGGAAGTTTGCGGATGAGCAGAGCGCGAGGTTTTCCTTGCCGATCGAGGCCCGTGAGACGGCCGATGAAGCGGTGGATGGCGCTGACATCGTCTGCACTGTCACTGCCGCGCGCGAGCCCATCCTGCGTGGAGCCGCGCTTGCCCGCGGCACCCACGTGAATCTTGTCGGCTCGAGCCGGCTACCGGCGCGAGAAGCCGACGATGAGGTCGTGGCGCGCTCGCGCTTCTTCGTAGACTCCAAAACGTCCGCGGCCGCTGAGGCGGCTGAGCTGCGGCACGCGCAGGAGGCGGGACTCGTTACCGAGGGGCATGTACTCGGGGAGATCGGCGAGGTTCTGAGCGGGCGGGTGCCGGGGCGCACCGGTGACCGGGAGATCACCGTGTACAAGTCGCACGGCATCGCCGCCCAGGATCTGGCTGCGGCGAATGCGATTTACGAGCGAGCGGTGCGCGATGGCATCGGGACGCGCGTGCCCTTCTGAGCAAGCACCGGCGAGGAGAGGTCAACCGATGAATATCGAGGAGTTTCGGCGTGTGGGCCATGAGCTGATCGATTGGATCGCGGACTATCGCGAGCGCGCCGGCCGTGGCGAGTTTCCGGTCACGCCCCGCATGAGCCCGGGCAGCTTGAAACGTGCGTTGCCGAAATCTCCACCGCTCGAGCCGCAGCCCAGTGATGTGCTGCTGCATGACCTCGATGAGCTGATCCTGCCTGCCTGCACGCACTGGCTGGATCCGCGTTTTTTCGCCTACTTTCCCTCCAACAGCTCGCTGGCGGCGGTGCTCGCAGATCAGGTGAGCACCGGTCTGGGTCAGCTTGGCCTCAACTGGCAGGCGAGTCCTGCGCTCACCGAGCTCGAGGAAGTCGCCATCGACTGGCTGCGTCAGATGCTCGGCCTGTCGGAGAGCTGGAGCGGTGTGATCCAGGACACGGCCTCGAGCGGGACGCTCGTCGGCCTGCTGTGCGCTCGGGAGCGGGCGAGCGACTATGGCGCCGGCCGCGGGGGGCTGCAGGGCGAGGCCAAGGCACTGGTCGTCTACGCTTCCAGCCAGAGCCACAGCTCGGTGGACAAGGCGGCTTACATGGCCGGCTTTGGCCGCGTCAACCTGCACGCCGTGCCCGTGGACGAGCATTTCGCTATGCGACCCGAAGCACTCGAGGAGGCCGTCAGGACCGACCTGTCGAACGGGTTGAAACCCTGCGCGGTGGTGGCCACGACCGGAACCACAGCGACCACGGCAATCGATCCGCTGGCCGGGATCGCCAAAGTGGCGCAGACACACGCTCTGTGGATGCATGTCGATGCCGCCCTCGCCGGGTCTGCCATGATCCTGCCCGAGTGCCGCACCTTGTGGGAAGGCATCGAAGGCGCCGACTCCCTCGTGATCAACCCGCACAAGTGGCTCGGGGCCTCCTTCGATTGCTCCACCTACTTCGTGCGCGATCCCCAACATCTCGTGCGGGTCATGTCTACCAACCCGAGCTACCTGCGCACGGCCGATGATGCGCAGGTGAAGAATTTCCGTGACTGGGGCATTCCGCTCGGGCGTCGCTTTCGCGCCCTGAAGCTATGGTTCCTGATCCGCGAGCAGGGCGTGAGTGGCCTGCAGGCGCGGTTGCGCCGAGACATCGATTACGCACGTTGGTTTGCCGCACGGGTGGATGGCACGCCAGGTTGGAAGCGGCTGGCGCCGGTCCCTCTGCAGACCGTCTGTGTTCGCCACGAGCCCGTGGGCCTCGCAGGCGAGGCGCTCGATGCCCACACGCTCGGTTGGGTGCGCCGCATCAACGAGTCGGGTCAGGCCTATCTCACGCCGGCAATCCTCGATGGACGCTGGATGGTCCGAGTTTCCTTCGGCAACGAAGCCACGCAGCAGCATCACGTGGCCGAGCTGTGGCAGCTCATGCAGCGCGAGGCCGCACGCCAGGATTAACCCATGACTCCGAATCCGCGTGCCATGAGCGGAGCGCAGATGAGGATGCCGAGAATCGCGGTGAGCTCGAGCATCATGCACATCCGGGCCCGGCGCACCTGCTCCGGCGCGATCGTGGGCGTGTTCCCCTGGCGCAGAGTCTTGCTCCAGGACAGAAACAGGACGGTGGGGTAGATGGAAATCAATCCAGCCAGGATGAACAGCGACAGCTTGGTCAGGAAGAAGACGTTGCTGAAGTAATAGCCGGCTCCTTTTTCGAAGAAGAACACGCGCAGCAGTCCGACGACGAGCACCAGCGTGGCCGCCGCGCCGAACACCAGATCGGCTCGCTGCACTCTGCGCGCCTGGGGAACCGTCAGAGGCGGCTTGAACAGTACGACTTCGGCGGCCAGGGCGCCGACGAGGGTGAAGGCGGCCAGGTGATGCACGAAGGCCATCAAGGCGGGCATCAGATCCATGCGATCAACTCTCCCAATGAACCTTGGCGCGCAGACCCTTGGTGGTGCGCCGGTGTGCCTTGCTGTCGAGGCGCCGTTGACGTGAGGCCCGCGTAGGCTTGGTGGGCCGGCGGGGCTTGGGAGCGACCAGCGCGCGCACCACCAGATCCTTCAGTCGCTCCAGCGCCTCGCGCCGATTCTGCTCCTGCGTGCGGTGATTTCTCGCGATGATCAACAGCGCACCCTCGTCGGTGAGGCGGCGGCCGGCAAGCGCACGCAGTCGGGCTTTGACTTCCGGCCTGAGTGCGCTGCTTGCGGCGAGATCGAAGCGCAGCTGCACGGCCGAGGCGACCTTGTTCACGTTTTGCCCGCCTGGACCAGACGAGCGTACGAAGGAGACCTCGAGCTCGGAGTCCGCAATCACCACGTCCGGGGCGATTTCCAGGGGCATGCTCGTTCCGCGCCGCCGGGTCAATCCCCGACGGACTCTTCGGGTGGAGTCGGCAAGGGTCGGCTGGGAATCTGCGTGGAGCGGACGGGGTCCAGCATGCGGAACTCCCTTTGCGCCACGGGCATCTTCACTCCGTGTTCCCGGAAGAGCTTCCAGATCAATCGGTTTATGTCCGATCGGACATTGTTGACACCATTCATCGGATCGGCGATCCAGAAGCGCACCTCGATGCGCATTCCGTAGTCCTCGAAGGCCAGAAGCCGCGTGACCGGCGGAGGTTCGCGCAGGATGCGCGAGTGGTGCGCGACGGCCTCCAGCAGCAGCTTGAGGGCGAACTCCGGGTCATCCTCGTAGCTGATCATGACCGGCAGACGAATGCGCACGCGCTGATCGGAATAGCTCCAGTTGATGACCGAGTTGGTGATGAGGTTCTGGTTCGGGACCAGGGTCTCGACCCCATCGCGGTCGCGGACCACCACATAGCGGCCGCGCAGCTCCTGGACCCAGCCGAAATTCTCGGTGCTGGTTCCGGTGTGCCCGGTGAAGCTGATGACATCTCCGGGCTTGATGGATTTGTCCATCAGCAGCACGAAACCGCTGACGAAGTTGCTCGCGATCGACTGCAGGCCGAAACCCAGCCCCAGGCCGATTGCGCCGGTGAGGACGTTGAGGGTCGTGACATCGACGCCGGCCTCGTTGATGCCGAGCATCACCCCGATGCCGACCAGGATGAAGTAGGCGAACTTGGAGATGCCGATGCGGGTCGAGACGGCCAGCTGCGGCAGGCGCATGACGCGCTTCTCGAAAGCCCGCGCGATCAGGCTGGTGACGACGACGAACGCCGACACCACCACCAGTCCCTTCAGCAGGGCCCACAGGCTGAACTGTGTCTTGCCCGGGATCAGGTTGATGTGGTTGAGGGTGTTCTCGACCGCATCGAGCCAACCGACGAGCGAGAAGGACATCGTGAGCCAGACCACCAGCGTGATCCGGTTTTCCCACGTACGGATCCACGAGTCCGGTCCCATCATGACGCGAAGGAGGTACACGCCCAGCCGTACCAGTACGAGGGCGGTGGTCAGCTGCAGGGCGGTGTCGATCGCTGAGGTATGGGCGTGCAAGAAGCTTAGGATCGAGCGCACCAGCAGCAGAACAACCAGCGCCACCAGGTAGGGGGCGACGATGATCGTCCCCTCCTGCACATCGGCCTGCCAGCCCTCACCGCGACCGTCGGTCGTGTGGCGTTTGTGCCAGGCGCGCACGATTCGCGCCCCGGCGAGGGCGATCAGCCCCGCGCAGGCAATCGCAATGACCTCAGTCAGGATCTGCGGGGAGGTCAGGCGTAGAAAGGCGCCCATCAAGGCGCCATCTGCGCTGTCTACGTGGTTCACGCGTTCAGGTCGGGAATGAGCTGGCTCTCCATGCGCGTGATCTGGTCCTTGAGCATCAGCTTGCGTTTCTTGAGCCGTTTCAATTGCAACTCGTTGGTATGCAGGTCCATCGTGAGCCGCTCGATCACCTCATCCAGGTCACGATGCTCGATACGCAGCTGACGCAACTTCTCGATGTTGCGGAACAGCTCCCGGTCAACGTTGTCTTCGATTTCCGCCATGGCTGGTGCAGCCCGCGGTCTCCCATGGATGGGGGCTCGCTGAAGCGGCCGCCGGGCGCTAGCTTAGCGAAACGCCGCTGGTCCCGCCACGGGTGGCCTTGACATCATGTCGTGGCACCCCCATGAAGGTCAGCTCAGCCGGTTCCAACCCCAGCCCCATCAGCGGCCCCGCCCACGCGGCGGCTTGCCGTGGCGGCGGGGTGGTGGGCGACGGCCGGAGGAGTGCCCGCCGGGGCGGACGTGCCGCGGCCGATGCCGCTCTGCGGCTGGCGCGGCGGCCACTGCTGTTGCCAGCAGCTCCGGTGCGATCGGCATGGATGGAATCTTGTGGCCGATGTACTCCTCGATGTCGGGAAGGGAGACCGCGTACTCCTCGCAGGCGAAGCTGATGGCATCGCCCTCCGCGCCGGCGCGCGCCGTGCGGCCGATGCGGTGGACGTAGTCGGCCGAATCCTGCGGCAGGTCGAAATTGAAGACGTGGCTGACTTCCGGAATGTGCAGCCCGCGTGAGGCCACGTCGGTTGCGATGAGCACGGCGAGATCGCCGTTGTGGAAGTCGCGCAGGAACTTCAGGCGCTTGTTCTGGGGGACATCTCCCGAAAGCGCCTGAGCGTGAAATCCGTTGGCGCGCAACGTGCTTTCGAGGCGTTCGGCGGCACGTTTGGTGTTCACGAAGATCATGGTCCGGCGTGCCTCGTATTGACGCAGCAGGCCCACCAGCAGCGGCAACTTCTCATCCATGGCCGGGTAGTACATCAGCTGGCGGACCTGGTCGACGGTCATCTTGTCGGGCTCGATACGCACGAGCTCGGGGTTGTTCATGTGCTCGTAGGCCAGCTCCAGCACCCGATGCGACAGCGTTGCCGAAAACAGCATCGATTGCCGGTGTTCCGGATGCGGCAGGCGCCGCAGCAGGTAGCGGATGTCGGCGATGAAGCCCAGGTCGAACATCCGATCGGCTTCGTCGAGAACCACGACCTGCGCGTGCCGCAGCTCGAACACGCGCTGCTTGAAGTAGTCGATGAGTCGGCCCGGCGTGCCGATCAGCACATCCACGCCCTCCTCGAGTTGGCGACGCTGCTTGTCGTAGTCGACGCCGCCGAATACGACAGCCTGACGCAATCCGGTGAAGCGGCCGAGGGTTTCCGCATCATGATGGATCTGCACGGCCAGCTCGCGCGTCGGCGCCACGATCAGGGCGCGTATGGAGGCACGGCCGTGTCCAGCAGGGCGTGGGCGTGTCAGCAGGGCCTGATAAAGCGCGACCAGGAAGGCGGCTGTTTTGCCCGTGCCCGTCTGTGCCTGTCCGGCCACATCCTGTCCGGACAGGGCAATCGGCAGCGTCTGCGCCTGGATCGGGGTGCACGTGACGAAGCCTGCTGCCCGGATACCCTCCATCACGGGCGGCGCGAGACCCAGGGATGCGAACTCAGGGGAACCGGAATGTGGATCAGTCATCAAATCGTTCTATACGGTAGTGGGCAGGCCGCCCGGGCCTTGCAAAAGCGGCCCGGAAGCGCTACAAAGTGGACAAGACGGCGCCAGTGCAACAAGCAAGGGGCCGCACCTGCCAGCCGAAAGGCGAATCCCTGAAAGCTCAAGTTCCATACTCACTTCACGAGTTAGTGTAACCGTTTGACGGGCGATTCTGGCATGGCTTTCGCTGGCCCGCCCCGACCCGGCGATCCTTAAGTCCTCTTATCCGAACAAACCATTCCCACACTCTGCAGTCGACGGAGGTTGAACCGCGTGAGTAGCCCGCACATCGTGCACACCACCGATGCCACATTCTCCCAGGATGTGCTCAAGTCCGACAAACCCGTACTCCTGGACTTCTGGGCCGAGTGGTGCGGCCCCTGCAAGATGATCGCTCCCATCCTCGATGAGATCGCGAACGAATACCAGGACCGCATCAAGATCGCCAAGCTCAATATCGACGAGAACCCGCAGACTCCGCCCAAGTTCGGCATCCGCGGCATCCCGACGCTGATCCTGTTCAAGAACGGCACCGTGGAAGCGCAGAAGGTCGGGGCGGTCTCCAAATCCCAACTCGCGGCATTCCTGGATAGCAACCTGGACGCGGCCGCCGCGCTGGCAAGAAAATGAGAGGCTACCTCGGCAATCAGGGCCGCAACCGGCCCAACAAAGGACCGCGGCACGGCAACCGTGACGGCAACCGCGGCAACAGCAACGGCGGGGGTCGTCCCGATGAGATGATGCACGAGCCGGAGATGTTCGACGTCGATGACGCCGAAATCATCAGCCCGGCTGAGCTCACGCAGTCACGCGCTTCGATGAATCTGACCGAGCTGAAGTCCCGGCCGATTCACGAGCTGGTCAAGCTGGCCGAGTCGATGGGCCTGGAGAACCTGGCCCGCTCGCGCAAGCAGGACATCATTTTCTCGATCCTCAAGGCGCACGCCCGCAACGGCGAGAACATCTACGGCGATGGCGTGCTGGAGATCCTGCAGGACGGCTTCGGCTTCCTGCGCTCGGCGGATGGCTCCTACCTGGCCGGTCCCGATGACATCTACGTCAGCCCGAGCCAGATCCGCCGCTTCAATCTGCGCACCGGTGACACCATCTCCGGGCTCATCCGTCCGCCGAAGGACGGCGAGCGTTACTTCGCGCTGCTCAAGGTCGGTGAGATCAACTTCGACTCTCCCGACAGCTCGCGCAACAAGGTCCTGTTCGAGAACCTGACCCCCTTTCATCCGACCAAGCGCCTGAAGCTCGAACGCGGCAACGGCTCGACGGAAGACCTGACGGCCCGCACCATCGATCTGGTGGCGCCCATCGGCAAGGGACAGCGCGGGCTGATCGTCTCCCCGCCGAAAGCCGGCAAGACGATGCTGCTGCAGAACATCGCCACCGCGATCACTTCCAACCATCCCGAGGTCTATCTGATCGTGCTGCTCATCGATGAGCGGCCCGAGGAAGTCACCGAGATGCAGCGCACCGTGAAGGGCGAGGTCGTCTCCAGCACGTTCGATGAGCCTGCGGCCCGCCACGTGCAGGTTGCAGAGATGGTCATCGAAAAGGCCAAGCGCCTGGTCGAGCACAAGAAGGACGTCGTGATCCTGCTCGACTCCATCACCCGCCTGGCGCGTGCCTACAACACCGTAGTGCCGTCCTCGGGCAAGGTGCTGACCGGCGGCGTCGATGCCAATGCGCTGCAGCGTCCAAAGCGCTTTTTCGGAGCTGCGCGCAACATCGAGGAGGGTGGCAGCCTCACTATTCTGGCTACCGCGCTCATCGACACGGGCTCGAAGATGGACGATGTGATCTACGAGGAGTTCAAGGGCACCGGCAACAGCGAAATCCACCTGGATCGGCGCATTTCCGAGAAGCGCGTCTTCCCGGCAGTCAACATCAACCGTTCCGGCACCCGCAAGGAGGAGCTCATCACCGATCAGGGCGAGCTCGCCAAGATGTGGATCCTGCGGAAGCTGCTGCATCCGATGGATGAGCTCGCGGCGATCGAGTTCCTGCTCGACAAGATGAAGGACACCAAGTCCAACGGGGAGTTCTTCGAGGCCATGAAGCGCTGAGCGGCGGTTGCCGCGGAAAACCAGCCGACTCGATCCTCCTCTGAGGATCGAAACCCACCTGCGGGTCGCGTGACCGTGCGACCCTCGAGTCGTGACTTGTGCTCCCCCCGGCGAGTCAGGAGTGTTGCTGATCGGCGACGGGCGGCCAGGGCGCCGGCGGTGGTCACTGATTTCTGTGGGTTGGTCTTCAGTTGGGGGGCGCCGAGGCTGGCATGATCCGTCGTTGAATCAGTAAGATTCGCGCCGCGCCAGTTGCCTTGAGGAGCCCGAGTCGTATGCGCATGAGGCCCACCATCGTCGGGGCGCTGTTCGCGCTCGCCGCCGTTGCCGCCCATGCTGAGCGTGACCCGCTGACCGGCGCGCCGCTTCCCCCCGGGCACAAGCGCGACACGCCGAGTCCCATTACCGACCGATTCTCGATCCGCGGTACGTTCTTCGACCCCTCGTTCAATACGACTCTGCGGGTGGACTCCAAAACCAACGGCACGATGGGTACTCCGGTGAGTGCCGAGAACGACCTCGGCATGCCGGCCCGCCGGCCGCAGGGCCGGATGGAGCTGATGTTCCGGCTGCGCAAGCGCAACAAGCTGCGCGTGGATTACTTCGAGACCAGCCGCAGCGGCACTCAGGTGCTCGCGCGGCAGATCGCCTTCGGGGACGAGACCTTCAATGCCGGCGATCTGGCGACCAGCTCGCTCGACTGGCGCTCCTTCAACCTGACCTACACGTACTCAGTCATTCGAACCGATCGGCTCGAGATCGGCACCGGCCTGGGGTTGCATCTGCTGGAAGCGCAGGCGCAAGGGGCCGTGCCCGCCCGGCAGCTGCAGCAGGACGTCTCGGGCGCAGGAGCGTTCCCGACGATTCCGCTCGAGCTGATCTGGCGGATCTCCCGGCGTTTTGCGCTCACCGCGCGCGGGCAATACTTCCATATCGCCCACAACGGCTCGGCAGGGTCCCTGGGCGATTACCATGCGGATGTGCAATACCGATGGGCTCCCAACTTTGCCATCGGCGCGGGCTACTCCGAGCTGCGCTACATGCTCGAGGTGAACGATGCAAGTTTCCCGGGCAGCTTCAGGATGAACGTCCGCGGTCCGGAAGCCTTCGTTCGCGTCAGCTTCTAAGCCAGCCAGTCTCCCGAGGTCGGCAGGTCCGCCGACATCGGAAATCGCGCCAAAGCCTCAGCCTGGGACACGTGATTGCGCCAAGTGCGCAATGCACGGCTCAGGGTGCCCGGAGAAACGCAGGCATCCTCCAGCAGCTCGAAGTACTCGGCACGCGCCAGCAGAGCTGCGGCAACCGATGCGCAGTATTGCGTCTCGAGCCAGGAGGAGGTGCCGTCAACGCCGCCCAACATCATCATTGTTCGATCTCCTCATGTCTTCAGGCGTCCGTCTGATTTTTCCGTAGGCGTTCGCCTGCCTGCGGTCACCCAACTCGAGCTGGGACTTTCCTTGCAATCGGTGTTCCTGGGCCGCGCGGTCGCGGTGCGGGAGCATGGTGGCACTGCACGGCCAGCCGACCCATCCTGGACCACTTTGCTGACAAGGAGCTGTATTTATTACAGTCGAGTTTCGCGGGTCGCCCGCGCAATGCAACCTGCAGATCGGCAGGCCCAGGGAGTTACGGCCGCCGCCTGCCCGGGCGCGTCACTGCTTCTCAGCGGGCGCGACCGTGAGTCTGTAAGCCCGGGAGAATGACTCCGGCATGCGAACGGCACGCCCGCTATCGAGGTTGATGCAAACGTACTCGGTGCGAGCACGGGCCATCGTCTCCCCCACTTTCGTGATATGGGCGTGAACCTGCTCGGCCCGTCGCACCTGGAATCTGCGCTCGACCCGCAGCCTGCCGTCGGAAGCCACGATCCACGTCCCGATCAACACGCGCTCTCCCAGGACCGCCGCGCGCAGATAGTCCACCTCCGTGCGGTGGGCGGCCATGCCGCGGCGCTGGCGCACGCAATCATCGAGTGAGATCCCGAGGGCGGCCGAGTGTGACCAGGCGACTCGATCGAACCAGGCCAGGTAGATCGAATTGTTGACGTGACCGTAGGCATCGATGTCGCCGGCCTGCACCTGCAGCCCCAGCACATGAGGGGTCTCGAAGTCCCAGTCAGCGCTGCGTGGGCTCACGGGCCACGGCTCTGAAACCAACATCACGCCGATACTGGACTCCGGGCCAGCTCACCACATCGACCAGGGCGTAAGCCTGCCTCTGTGCCTCCCGCACGCTGCCGCCGAGCCCTGCGGCGCACAAAACGCGTCCCCCGCTGGTCACGACCCTACCGTCCTTCAGCCGCGTGCCGGCGTGAAATATCTTGCCGGGCAGGCGGGCAGCAGCCTCGAGGCCGTTGACGACATCTCCCGTGCGCACCTCCTTCGGATAGCCGGCCGCGGCCATCACCACACCCAGGGCAGCGCGTGAATCCCACGCTGCCCTCACCGTTTCGAGCCGGCCTGCCACGGCGGCCTCGCACAGCTCCGTGAGGTCACTTTCGAGGCGCATCAGAATCGGCTGTGTCTCCGGATCACCGAAGCGGCAATTGAACTCCAGCACGTTAGGCGTGCCGTCCGCGGCAACCATGATGCCGGCATAGAGAAATCCGGTGTAGGGCATGCCCTCGGCGGCCAGTCCCCGGATGGTGGGCTCGATGACTTCACGCATGATGCGGGCATGCAGGGCCTCCGTCACGATCGGAGCCGGTGAATAGGCGCCCATCCCGCCCGTGTTCGGGCCCTGATCGGCATCGAGCAAGCGTTTGTGATCCTGGGACGTGGCGAGCGGAAGGATATGCCGGCCATCGGCCATCACGATGAAACTGGCCTCCTCTCCGGCAAGAAACTCCTCGACCACGACCTCTTCACCTGCTGCGCCGAACTCACCGGCGAACATCGCCTCGGCGGCCCGGATGGCTTCGGCGGCCGTCTCAGCGGTGACCACGCCCTTGCCGGCGGCCAGTCCGCTCGCTTTCACGACGACCGGGGTGCGCTGGCGCTGCACGTACGCCGGATCGAAGCTGGCGCGCGTGAAGGTGCGATAGCTCGCGGTGGGAATGCGATGGCGCTGCAGGAACTCCTTGCAGTACGCCTTCGAGCCCTCGAGCTGCGCGCATGCGCGGCGCGGCCCGAAGCATTTGAGGCCGGCTGCCTCGAACGCGTCCACCACGCCCGCAACGAGCGGCCCCTCGGGACCGATGATGGTCAGATCGATGTGCTCGGCGCGGGCGAGCCCGATGAGACCCGCGAAATCATCCGCCTGAACCTGTGCGTTGCGGACGCGTGGCTCCGTGGCTGTACCTGCATTGCCCGGTGCGACCAGGACTTCGCTGACGCGGGGCGATGAGGCGCATTTCCAGGCGAGCGCATGCTCCCGGCCGCCGGATCCGATGATCAGTATTCTCATCGAGCCGTCATCAGTGCCGGAAGTGTCGAACGCCGGTGAACACCATGGCCATGCCGTGCTCGTCCGCCGCCGCCGTGATTTCGGGGTCATTGCGCGAGCCGCCAGGTTGAATCACCGCCCGGATGCCGTACTCGGCGGCCACGTCAATGCCGTCCCGGAAAGGGAAGAAGGCATCCGAGGCCATGACAGCCCCCGGCAGCTCGAGATTCTCATCCGCCGCTTTCATGGCCGCGAGCCGTGTCGAATAGATACGACTCATCTGGCCCGCTCCCACCCCTAGGGTGCTCCCGCGTCTTGCGAACACGATCGCGTTCGATTTCACGAACTTGCACACGCGCCAGGCGAACAGCAGATCAGCCACTTCGGCGGGTGTGGGCGCGCGTCGGGTCACGACTTTCAGGTCCGCGGCCACGACGCGCCCGGCATCTCGCGTCTGTGCGAGGAGACCTCCGGTGACACTGCGGTATTCGAGCCCGCCGGGCGCAGCGCCGCGCAGCTCTCCCAAGGCAAGCACGCGCACATTGGGTCTTCCCGAGAGCACGCGTATCGCTTCGGGCGAAACCGCAGGCGCCGCCAGCACTTCCACGAACTGCCGCTCGACGATCGCTGCAGCGGTCGCCGCATCGAGCTCTCGGTTGAGCGCGATGATGCCGCCGAAAGCGGATGTCGGGTCGGTGCGGTACGCGCGGTCGTAGGCTTCGAGCGCCGTCGCGGCTACCGACACGCCGCACGGATTGGCGTGCTTCACGATCACGCAGGCCGGCTCTTCGAACTGGCGCATGCACTCGATGGCCGTATCGGCGTCCGCGACATTGTTGAAGGACAGATCCTTGCCCTGCAGCACACGCGCCGAGGCGATGCTGGCTTCGCGCGAGGCAGGATCGCGGTAGAAGGCGGCGAGCTGGTGCGGATTCTCGCCGTAGCGCAGGTCCTGCACCTTGTCAAAGACCAGCGGCAGAGTCGCGGGGAAGTGTTCCGTCGGCCCGGGGTGAGCGGCGCTCAGGTAGCTTGCGACCATTGTGTCGTAGCGCGCGGTGTGCGCGAACGCCTTGGCCGCGAGGCGCGATCGGTGGGCGAGCGTGGTGGCGCCCTCGTGGGCGCGCAACTCATCGAGCAGCATGGCGTAATCGGCGGGATCCACCACCACGGCCACACCTTCGTGATTCTTGGCTGCCGCACGCAGCATGGCCGGGCCGCCGATATCGATGTTCTCCACCGCTTCCGCCTGAGTGCAATTGGGCCGCGCCACGGTCTCGGCAAACGGGTAGAGGTTCACCACCAGCAGGTCGATCGGCTCGATCTGATACAGCGCCATCACGCCCTCGTCCACTCCGCGGCGGCCGAGCAGCCCGCCGTGAATTTTCGGGTGCAGCGTCTTGACGCGACCGTCCATGATCTCGGGAAATCCGGTGTAGGCGGAAACCTCTCGGACCGACACCCCGTTGGCGGCGAGCAGGCGAGCGGTACCGCCGGTGGAGAGGATCTCGATGTGGCGCGCCGCCAGGGTGCGCGCCAGCTCGAGCAAACCGGTCTTGTCGGAAACGGAGAGAAGCGCGCGGCGAACGGGCAACAACATCTGCGAGCCTTACGAGGCGGAGCGAGCGCGCGCGTCCGCTCGGACGCACAGGGCTCCCATGTCGGGGCAGTCAGCGACTAGGCATCACCGGCGAGCCCAAACTGCTTGAGTTTCTTGCGCAGCGTACCGCGATTGATGCCGAGGATTCCGGCCGCGCGGCTCTGGTTGCCCTGGGCGTAGTCGAGCACCGCACGAAACAGCGGCTCCTCGACCTCACGCAGCACGAGATCGTAGAGATGGGCGGGCCGGTGGCCGTTCAGGCTCGTGAAGTAGTCGCTCAGTGCCCGCTCGGCGTGATTGCGCAGCGGCAGTTCCCTGCCGCTCAATCGGGCGCTGGACTCCCCCCTCGCACGAGTCTTCTTTTTTGCAGTCATTTCAGGTCCCCATCAAGAACTGAACCTTGCTCCACCCAGCTGCGCAGGAATTCGCTCGCCTGCGCAAACTGTGCGGCCGTCGTCGCAGCAGCCAACAGACTGCGGCGAACCGGCGCTGCATCCTCGAGCAACTGTCCACAATACCAGCCGAGATGTTTGCGTGCGATCCGGACTCCGCTGACTTCGCCGTAGAAAGCGTAGAGGGAGTCGAGATGCCCGAGGATGATATCACGCAGCTCCGCGCGCGAGAGCGGAGCTGCGTCAATTCCGTGCTTCACCCAGGAGTTGACGAACCGAAAAATCCAGGGTGCCCCTTGAGCCGCGCGGCCGAGCATTACTCCATCGGCGCCCGTGAAATCAAGGACCTCGCGCGCCTTGCGCGCTGTGGCGACATCGCCGTTGGCGAGCACCGGAATCTGCACGGCGGCCTTGATGTCGCGGATGGTCTCGTATTCGGCGCTGCCTTCATAAAAGTCCGCGCGCGTACGGCCGTGAACGGCGAGCGCCTGGATGCCCGCATCCTGCGCGAGGCGCGCGATTCTCACGCCGTTACGGCTCTCGCGGTTCCATCCGGTGCGGATCTTCAGCGTGACAGGCACACGCACGGCGTTCACCACCGCATCGAGGATGCGCCCCACGAGCGATTCGTCCTGCAGCAGCGCGGATCCGCACAGCTTGCCGCAGACCTTCTTGGCGGGGCAGCCCATGTTCAGGTCGATGATCTGCGCGCCGAGATCCACGTTGAGGCGCGCAGCTTCCGCGAGGGCTTGCCCGTCCGCCCCGGCCAGTTGCACGACACGCGGCTCGGGCTCGCCCTCGTGGCTCATTCGCAAACGCGACTTCGGTGTGTTCCACAGCCGAACGTCGGAGGTCACCATCTCCGATGCGGCAAGTCCTGCGCCGAACTTTCGACACAGGATGCGAAACGGACGGTCGGTGACGCCGGCCATGGGAGCGAGCACGGCAGAAGCTGGAAGGGCGTACGTTCCGATCCGGATCATGCGGTCGAGCGAATCAGCGCGAGAGCGTGTCGTTCGCGCAGGCGATCACGCCGCCCGGAGCGGGCAGGCAGGCGTCGATCTCGAATCCGACCGCGTTCGCGCCCGGATCGACGAATGCCATCTCGGCATCGACCCGCTGTCCTGCGGACAGGAACGCGTTCTCATGCGGCGCTCCCGGCAGGTAAGCTCGTGGCGGCACGTCCCGTGCCGCGATGCGGTTACCGAAGCGATCCTGCAGCGTCACGCGCAGCAGGGGCAGGGGCTGTGACTGGCCGGCATCGTTCTTGACACTTGCGCGCACGGTGATCTGGCCTGGCGCATCGGGTGCGGTAGAGGCGCCGAGCTGGCGCACTTCGTAAGCGCCGAGATTCCAACGCGGAATCAGTCGGATGCCGAGCGCCGAATACACTGCAGTGAGGGGACGGTTGAGGTGGGTATTGGCCGCCAGCTCGTTCCTGTAGTGGTGCACGATCTGCAGCAGCAGGATGAAAACCATGGAAGCGCTTGCGGTCATCCACAGCCTTTCGTGTGCGCCCGCGGTGGCCTGCCCGGGCTCCCGCTGCGTCTGCACCGAGGACGTGCGCTTGCGGGTCAGCATCGAGCGGATGGCCTGTGCTGACTCGAACGAAGACGGACGCGCGGACTCGGCTGCGGCTGGACGTGCCGACTCAGCTGCAGGCGGACGTGCGGACTCGGCTGCGGCTGGACGTGCCGACTCAGCTGCAGGCGGACGTGCCGGGCCTGTTGGCGAACGCGCCGCCAGGGCTGCTGGCGCACGTGCCGCCTCGGCTCTTGCCCTGGCGCGCGCCGCCATCGGCGTCTGCGATGGCTCCTGAGCCGCGGGAGTATGCAGCGCCGGACTCGCACCCGCCGGAGCCTTCGGCATCGATGTTATTTTGGCCGGCGACATTGGCGGTGCTGGAGAGGCTGCGGCCGGCGTCTTTGCCATCGTCGGAAACATGGCATCGGCCGGGACCCGGCGCTGGGAGTCCGGTGTTGAGTAAGGCTCCAGGGAAGCGCTGCCTGTGCCGAGCTGCGCCATCGTCGCAAGCAGCTCCGGATCGATCTCCACGTCCACCTGCGTATCCACAGGTCCGAGAGAGGCGGTGGAAGCCTCCTCAACGGGATCGGCGGCGCGAGGCTCCTGCGCACGGACGGCCTCAGCCTCCAGGCGCAGCGCCTGGAAGGTTCCGGTGGCCGCCTGGAATTGCGGGCTGGGCGGCTGCTCGATGAACACCTTGTTGACATCGGTCGATTGCGGATTGAATTCCAGAGCATCGTCCGGAATGTCTTCCTCGACGCCCTCTGTTGATTCAGCCGCGCCAGACGGCGCGGTCTCAGGCGACTCCGGTTGCGTGGATATCGGGTCGGGCTGCGCATCCGCCAGTTCCTGCAGGCTCAGGGTCGAGGCGGATGTGACGATCCCAAATTCCGGTGGGGAGCTCGTGGAGCTCGAAGCCGGGTCCAATGCTGCGCCTGGCTGCGTTGCCGGCGGCTCCGCGGGCTTGGGAGGAGGTCGTGGTGCGGTCGGAGAGGTCTCGCGGTGTGCGGCGACCTGGCTCTGGGCGGCCGCCGCAGCGGCCGCTTCCCGATCCTCCGAGAGACGTGCGAGGGCGTTGAAGACGTTCGAGCAGCGCCCGCAACGGACATAGCCCTGCGC
>Ga0070741_10007779_pt1 | contig 21956 bp, 20 predicted proteins | sample Coa_R1_4_FD_66440 | JGI IMG/M metagenome (GOLD analysis project Ga0070741, IMG submission 66440) | Surface soil microbial communities from Centralia Pennsylvania, which are recovering from an underground coalmine fire - Coalmine... | ecosystem: Environmental > Terrestrial > Soil > Unclassified ... | reverse complement strand
CGCCTCTTCGCTCGCTGCGGCCGCGCTGGACGGCCTTTTTGAACATCCTGCGGGGCCTTCTGATCGCACGTGCGCCCTGTTCTGGTCCTGCGTTTCGAGGGTGTCCAAATAGTTTTTCAACAACCTGCTAGTCAAACTCCCGGCGTTGAACAAGAGCTGAGCGGCTCGAATGTTCGAGCGATCGTTTGCTCGGAACCAGCGAAAGAACGAGTGGTCGTCGCCCTACTTGTCGCCGATGGGGCTTTCGCGGATGAGTCGACCGTTGTAGTAAAGGGCCTGTTTCACGGCTTTGCCGGTTGAGTCGTAGAAGAGGATGGTGAGAGTGCTATCGGACGGGAAATGCTCCCTCCACAGGCCGTCCACACGACCGTTTCTGCAGGAGACTTCATTCCAGATACGCGCCGACCGGCGCGGCCCGTCGTTTTTATAGGCTGTGAACAGGCCGTTACGTCCGATGGTCCGGCAGACTTCGTCCATGGAGCGGGTGACGACGGCTTGATCGAGCGCGATGGACTTGCCTGCCTGATCGTAGAAGAGGATCTTGGCGGGCCCAGGATTCTTGAGCTCTCCTGCGAGGCAGCGTTGCAGATCATCACCCTTCAGACTGGCGCAACTGGCCTCGCCGCGAGGTGGCGCCGCAAGGAGCGCAGCCAAGCCGATCCCCCCGATGACAATAAGGTCGGTGGCGAAGCGAGAGAATGCACACATGAATGGCGGGACTTCGAGGAAGTAAGAAGTGGACTATCGTTTCGCACCGGGCGGCGCTGGCGCCTCTTCGATTCTCACTGTCTTGGCCCACTCGGCCATCACCGTGTCCCGTTCTTCCATCGTCATGGCCGCGTATTTCTGGAACATCTGGAGCCCGCGCTTGCGTCGCCAAGCCACGAAGTTTAAAAAATGCTCCTTGCAGAGCGCACCCGTCCCGGCCGGCGCATAGACCTTGGCTTTGCAATTCTGAATCGAACACGCCTGATCGCTCATAAGCCATTCCTCCGGACCCGTCTCTGCTGGCGCCTCGTCTATCCGAAGCGAGTATGCCGAACCTCGCGTCAGAAAAGCAATGGCGCCAGCCATACCTTGACGGAGCCTCGCCTGTTCAAGTAAGTCTGGGCGCTCGATGCGCTCTTGGCTTCATATCTGGATTGGCCTGGTCTTTCTTGGACCAGCGTTGTCGTTGACCGGCTGCCTGCCCTCTTATAAACCAGGCCTGCCGCCCGGCAGCCCTTTTGCGGAACCATCCGCCTCGTTTCCCAACGGACTGTCGTCTGGGATCGCGACCGGCGATGTGACCGATCGTTCGGCCCTGGTGTGGCTCCGCACGGACGGCCCCAAGAAAGTCCAGATTGAGTGGGCGCCGGTGGCAGAGTGGGCGAGGGCGGAAAGTGGTCATGCCGACCTGCCTCACTTGGCTAGAACCGCCCTTCTGCAGACCGGCCGGGAGCATGACTTCACGCTCCGGGTGCCGCTCGATGGGCTGAAGCCTGCGACAAGGTACCGGTATCAGGTGTTGGTGGAGAACCGGCAGTGGGAAGGCGGCTTGGCCCCGGTCGCGAAGGTTGCGGCCGCGGGCGAATTTCTGACGGCGCCTGCGCCGGATGCGCCTGCGCCGGTGAGGTTTCTGTGGAGCGGCGATCTTGGAGGCCAGCAACGCTGTCGCGATGACGGGGCCGGCTATCCGATTTTTGATGTCATGCGCCAGCAACAGCCCGATTTTGCCGTCTTGTTGGGCGATCTCATGTATAGCGACGACACGTGCCCCTCGCCGCCGAACGCCCCGGGCAGCGCCTTTACGGCCTCGACGTTGGATGAGTATCGTGCGAAACATCGCTATCAGCGCGGCGCATCCGCGCTCCAACGATTCTTAGCTGCCGTCCCGGTGTTCGCGATGTGGGACGACCACGAAGTCGGCAACAATTTTGCCGGCCCGCATGATCCGCGGATGCCGATCGGCCGACAGGCGTTGCTGGAGTATTGGCCGATCCGGACGCCGCCTGACGATCCTGCGCGCTTGTATCGGCGGGTCCGATTCGGGGCCCACCTGGAACTCTTCATCCTCGATACGCGCCAGTACCGCAGCCGCAACGCAGAGCCGGATGGGCCGGGCAAGACCATGCTGGGCGAGGCGCAGCGGGCGTGGCTGCTGGAGGGATTGGCAACGTCCACGGCGACGTGGAAGGTGATCGCCACCAGCGTGCCGTTGTCCAATCCCAAGGGGGGCACTCTGCTGGCGCCGGGCAACGATAGCTGGGCGCGCGGGCCGGACGGAACGGGGTTTCAGATGGAACTCGGGCGGATTGTGGACACGATCCTGTCGCATCGTATCAGGAACGTCGTCTGGCTGGCGGCTGATGTGCATTACGTGCAGGCCAACGCCTACGATCCGGATGGAGACGGTGTGGCGGACTTTCATGAATTCATCTGTGGGCCGCTCTCCGCGGCCTACGGTCGTCCTGTTCCTCCCAACCCTGTCTTCAAGCCCGTGACCCTGTTCAGCGACGGCGGGTATTCGAACTTCGGCGTGGTGTCGGTGAACGGAACGACGCTCGAAGTCCGGATTCTCGATGAGAAGGGCGCGCTTCGGGCGACACACACGCTCAGGGCTCGGTAACCCTCTTGCTTTCCCGGCAGTGGCCCGGTTAGGGTACCGACTCGCGATGTGGACGCGTTGAGGAACAATGTTCAGGGGGCATGATTGAGGAAAAAAGGAGAGGAAACGATGGCGGGTTTGATGACGGCGGATGAAATCTATGAGAAGGCGAAGGATGCGGCGATCGCCGCGACCGGTCCGGATGAGAAGGCGCTCCAGATCGATTACGACGCTTTGAAGCTCAAGTTTCGGGCGGCGCTGGGAGATCGCAAGGTCGCGTTGTGTCATGTCAACAAATTCCTGCCCGAAGGGTATGAGGACCAAGGCCGATTCAACCTCGTGCTGCTCACCGCCGGAAACGTCCTCTACGACATCGTGATCGGCGATCAATATTTCCGCTACGATGTCGTGTCGGTTGCCCAACTGGACAAGGTGCAGATCATCGATGCGGTCTGGGAAAACCGAGAGAAGCGTCGGGAAGAGCCGTTTCTGAGCCTGCGGCTCATGCACGCCGAAGAAACCCACCTCCTGCTCGCGCTGGACGACGAGGAGCGCAAAAGCGTTCTGGCCTTTGCCCAGGCGGTCGCCGACGCCCGCAATCCCGAACGGTGAGCGCCGACGCGAAGCGTTCCCGACCGATGGCCGTGCGCGGTGGGCGGAGCCGCGATGCGTATTTTGATCAAGACGATCCTCTTTACCGTCTTCGTCCCCGGCACGGTGACGATCGCGATTCCCTACTGGCTGCTGTCGCACTTCCAACCGCGCGCGCCGTTTTCCTTCGGACCGTGGTCCCTGATCGGCGTCGTGTTGATCCCGACCGGCGCCGGCGCCTATCTTTGGTGCGCGTGGGAGTTTTCGACGCGCGGCAAAGGCACACCAGCCCTGTGGGATCCGCCGGTCGTGTTTGTAGCGACCGGTTTGTATCGCTGGGTGAGAAACCCGATGTATCTGGGAATTCTTCTCATGCTCGTCGGGGAAGCTCTGGCGTTTGATTCCCTGGCGATCGCCGTCTATGCGTTTCTGTTGGGCGTCGGCTTTCATTTGTTTGTGATCTCCATCGAGGAACCTCTGTTGCAAGCCAGGTTCGGGCAGCTCTATGCGGAGTATCGCAACGCGGTCCCTCGGTGGCTTCCCCGAAGGCGAAAGAGCGGGGCAGGGAGGCCGCAATGAAAGGCGGCTTCTTGCGCGCCCTCTCCTGGCTGGCGCTTCTCCTTGCGGCGACCGCCTCAGCCGATGTGGTCGAGGACCTGGTGTTTGAGTGCCCCGAAGCCGAGACGGCCGGGTTGCCGTTTTCGCCTAACGATTATGAAGATCCCGCGGAGAACACAACGGTGCCCAGCGTCGCCAGCGAGGTGACTCAGGCGAAGGCTGCGGGCATGAATCAGAGATTTGTCGATGCCGACCACGGCGTGACAGGTTTTGCTTCGTTCAGCGTCTCTTCCCAGTCCTTCGTGCCTGTCGATGGCCGCTTCAAGCTCCGCACATCCGCTCCCTGTCTGCTGCCCCTTCGCATGTGAGCCCGTGGGCCGGTCTCTTCAAATTTAGACCAGCTCACGTCCGCTCACCGTCTCTTTCGCCTGCGAAGGGAGTTGTCCGATGCACAGCAGAAGCACGATCAGTGCCGCCTTATGCGTCGTCACGGCGAGTCTGTCTCTCAACTTAGCTGGATGCGGATCGTCCAAGTCAGAGGTCAAACCGGCTCCGCCGCCAACTGACCGGGCCAAGGTCGCGGTGCTGCCCTTTACGATGGGCATTGAGATCACGAGCTTGTCGTCCATTCAGAGCGTGAATGGAGACATTGAGCCGGAGGAAGAGCCGCGGTTGGTCGCACAGGCGGTCACGCAGGTCAGGGACGATGCGCGCCGGCTAATGTATGCCAGGCTGGCGGGCACACGCATCTATGCGCTCATCTCATTGGAAGAAACGGATCGGGTATTGGGCGAACTCGGTGTCGCGACTACGGAGCCGTTTTCACCAGAACAACTGAATCTCCTACGTGTACGGCTTGGAGCCGACCTTCTGGTCACCGGCACGGTGCAGGATTACGGCAAGGTCCGCTGGCAGTGGCTCGCGGGAGGCATGTTCGCCGACATGACCTGGGAGTCGGTCGCGCTCGGGTTGGCCACGGCCTGGAATCCGGCCGCGATCCTCGGCAATGTGGGCTTTGAGCTCTTGACCAGCACGCCCCTCTGGTTCGGAGGAGGCTACCTGTTCGGCGTGGCCTTTCGCCCGGTCCGCGTGGAAGCGTCGGCGATCGATCCTGTCGACGGCGCGGTCGTCTGGCACGAGACCGAAATTGCGATCTACATGCGGGGGCGACTAAAAGAAGTTCCGGAAGAGGACCGAAAAAAGAAGGAGGTTCAGCTTCGGCTCAATTTGGCCACGGCAATGGAAGGATTGGGCGATTCGCTGCTCGATGCAGGTCTGACTCGGACCAGCCTCCGAATGCGACGACTGCCGGACGAGCAGGTGGTGTCGTTCTAACCCGCAGGTCGGGCGTAGAATGGGAGAGGTCGGACTGTGGCGTCGTAGCGCCGGCCGCCGATGTCGACCGTGAGGGCGGTGTCCGGTTTGGTAAAGTCACGCAACGGGAAGCCGAACGCGATGACGCGATCGAGTTGCGGTGAATACGTGGCGCTGCTGACCCAGCCGACTTCGCGGTCGCCGCTGAAGAGCTTGGCACCTCTCGGCGGGATGACCGAGTCCTTCAGCATTAGCCCGACCAGCCGTCGCCGCACGCTGCCATAGGTGTCCATCCTGGCCACGACTTCCTGACCGGGATAACAGCCTTTGGTGAGGCTGAATGCCTTGCCTTCGAGATTCGCTTCCGGCGGCACGATGTCTTCGTTGAGGTCCGGACCGGCCTTCGGCAATCCCGCTTCCAGGCGCAGCGCTTCCCGCGCATGACCGCCGAACGGCCTGATGTCGAACGGTGCGCCGGCCCGCATGAGCGTTTCCCACGCAACCTGCACGCCGGCCGCGGGGATCAGGATCTCGATGTCGGTTTCGCCGGTCTCTTCGGTGCGGACGAGCAGGGCCGATAGGCCGCCGATCTGGTGAGTCAGAACGTGCTGCGGCCGGAGATGGCCGACGTCGATCTCGAAGGCCGCCTGAAGTACTTCCGGCGCCTTGGGACCGCTGATCAGCAGGAGCCCCCAACTCTCCGCGCAATTCTCCAGTTTCGCTTTCGTGCCGAACAGGAGGAACTTGCGCAATGCCTGAAACGTGGTTTCGCCGATCTCGCCGACGTCTTCGAGCATCACCGAGTCGGCCAACAGGTAGACCCGGAAATACGTGAGCATCTTGCCCTTGTGGGTCAGCAAGCTGGAATAGGTGCCCTGGCCGACCGAGAGCGACAGGATGTCGTTGCTGATCACGCTCTGCAACCATTTGATCCGATCTTCGCCAGTGACGCGGACTTTGCCTCGATGCGACAGGTCCGCGAGGCCGACTGCCCGGCGCACAACCCCGTGCTCGGCCCGCACATCGCCGTAGTGCGCGGGCATGGTCCAGCCGGCAACCTCTTCAAAGACGGCGCCCAGTTTCGCGTGCTGGTCATGGAGAAGGGAGTATTTCATCCGTCAAGCCGACACCTCGCCGCAAATAGCGAACGGCCGCGACGCAGGCGAATCAGCGCTGCTCGCTACTCGTTGCTGGATATTTGCCAATCAGCTCCTCGATCAATTGCCGCGTCCTCGCCGAGAATTCATTCCGTGACACGATCTTGGTCACGCCCAGTTCCTTGGCTCGTTTCCAGGTCTCCACCTCTTCGTGATTGGCGAACGCCAGGATCGGCATGGACCGCAAACCGTTGCCGCTTCTGACCGCCTCCAGCGCCCGAAAGGCATCCAACGACGGGTCGTTCATGTTCACGATCATGGCCGTGGGCCGCAATGCGGACAGCTTCTGCGACACCTCGTCCAGCGTCCGGACTCGCTCCAACGTGTAGCCGTTCGGCAACAGCGCGTCGCGGATTTTGGTGTAGAAGAAGATGTCGTTGACGGCGATCAAAATGGTCTGTTGGTCTGTCTGGTTATGATTGGTCGCCATCTGTGCGCTTGGATCTCGCGTTGTGTCCGAGCCTGCCTGTGCACCTTCTAACTTCTCAACGAAACAGAGCAGACAGGCTAAACAGACCGGATAGACCAGATCAGTTCATCATGCTAATGAGCCGTCCCAATGCGCGCTTGGCCAGCGCGTAATTAGGATTGAGCGCCAGCGCCTTTTTATAACATTCGATCGCGTCGTTCCAGCGGCCCTTGCGTTCATAGACCCGTCCGAGATTGAGATGAGGGAAAGCGGGGCTTTCGTACCGCTTGGCTTGCATGGCTTTCTCGAACCAGGGAATGGCATCGTCGAATTGGCCCTTCTCGATCAGATAGGCGCCGATGTCGTTGTAGGGATTGCCGAAATCCGGGTCTTGGGCGATGGCCTTGTGGCATTCCTCGATCGCTTCGTCGAGTCTGCCCATGAAACTGTAGGTCCACCCCAGGAAGGTATACGCTTCGGCGGTCGGATGGGTTTCGATGGATTTCTTGTACAGGCGGACCGCTTCCTCCAGATCGCCTTTCATCTGGTGCTCGTACGCCCGCTGGAACAGATTCCAAGCCTCCTTTTTGTCCTCTTCGCTGCCATCGCCTTGGAGGAGAAAGTCTTGGACGTCCATTTCAATGAATTTACGATTGGTTCATTGCCGATTGCTTCATTGTTCGGACAATTGGGGTGCTTTATCCGTCAATGGTCAAATGACAAAATCGAAAATCATTCATCGTTCATTCCTGTTTCAGCTTCTTTTTGATCAGTTCCGCCCCGTACCGGCCGGAGAGCAACATGGAGCCGAAGGCCGGACCCATGCGCGGGGTGCCGTACACGGCCGCTACGGCTAATCCTACCACGAAGCAGTTGGGATAGACTTCGCCGGTCCGGTCCATGACTTCTTCCTCGGAGCGGGAGACCCACATGGCGCCGTTGCCCGGCACCGGCTTGTAAAGGTTCCGCTTGTGGAGGAGGTTCACCACCACGGCGTCGTGGCCTGTGGCGTCCACCACCACCTTGCTCTCCAAGGCGATCGGGTCCACGTGGATCACATCGTGACCCGCCATCTCGGCGGTCGTGTTATTGACCACGACCCCTTCCAATAAGCCGTCGTTTCGCAGAATCAAGTCCACCACGCGCGTCAAGTTCATGATCTTGGCGCCCGCCTGGTAGGCGGCGGCGATCAAGACGCCGGTCGCGTGCGGAGGATCGACGATGTACATGCCCTCGCAGTCCTTGACTTGTTTGCAGGGCACGCCGATCTCTTCCAAAATTTCGTTCGCCGGCGAGCAGATCGTCGCCTTGTTCATCAGATAGCCGCCGGACCAGAAGCCGCCACCCAAAGCAAGGGCCTGCTCGACGACCAACGTGCGGAAGCCCATCGCGGCGAGATCACGGGCGCAGATCAAGCCCGAAGGTCCGGCGCCGACGACGATGACGTCGCTCTCGATGAGCTGATCGAACTCCTTGTAGTATTCCCGCGCGATCTGTCTGGTGATATCCCGCTCTCGGAGCGGCGCCGGTTTGGGCTTGGCCATAACGACTCCTTGGGCTATGGGCTAGAGGCGATGGGCTATGGGTGACAGACAGACTTCCGATCTATAGCCTCTCGTCTCGCGCCGCTCGCCTCTCGCCAGGCTCAGAGGTAAATTTCTGAGCCAGATTTTCTGAATTCTTCCGCTTTCTCTTTCATGCCGATCTGGATCGCCTGTTGTTCATCCAGATGCTTCTTCGCCGCATATTCCCGGACGTCCTGGGTGATTTTCATCGAGCAGAAATGGGGCCCGCACATACTGCAGAAATGCGCCACCTTGGCGGCGTGGTCCGGCAGGGTCGCATCGTGATAGGCGCGGGCGGTCTCGGGGTCCAGCGACAGGTTGAACTGATCCTCCCACCGGAATTCGAACCGCGCCTTCGACAGGGCGTTGTCCCGCGCCTGAGCGCCGGGATGCCCCTTGGCCAGATCGGCGGCGTGTGCGGCGATTTTATAGGCGATGACGCCGGCCTTCACGTCCTCTTTGTTGGGGAGTCCCAGGTGCTCCTTCGGCGTGACGTAGCACAGCATCGCGCAGCCGTACCATCCGATCATGGCCGCGCCGATGCCGGAGGTGATGTGGTCGTAGCCCGGCGCGATGTCGGTCGTCAGCGGGCCCAACGTGTAAAAGGGCGCCTCGTGACAGGCCTTCAACTGCTTCTCCATGTTGGCCTGGATCAGGTGCATGGGCACATGCCCCGGGCCTTCGATCATGACCTGTACGTCGTGCTTCCAGGCGATCCTGGTCAGTTCGCCGAGCGTCTCCAGCTCGGCGAACTGAGCCTCGTCGTTCGCATCCGCGATGGAGCCGGGCCGCAGTCCGTCCCCTAGGCTGAAGCAGACGTCGTAGGCCTTCATGATCTCGCAGATTTCCTCAAAATGCGTGTAGGCGAAATTTTCCTCATGATGCGCCAGACACCACTTAGCGTGGATCGAGCCGCCCCGGGAGACGATGCCGGTCATGCGCTTGGCCGTCAACGGAATGTACTGCAGCCGTACGCCGGCATGGATCGTAAAATAGTCCACGCCCTGCTCGGCCTGTTCGATTAACGTGTCGCGATAGATCTCCCACGTCAGGTCCTCCGCCTTGCCGCCGACCTTCTCCAGTGCCTGATAGATGGGCACGGTGCCGATGGGGACCGGCGCATTGCGGATGATCCATTCGCGGGTTTCATGGATGTTCTTGCCGGTGGAAAGGTCCATCACCGTGTCGGCCCCCCAGCGGATTGCCCAGATCATCTTCTCCACTTCCTCTTCGATCGAAGAGGCGACGGCAGAGTTGCCGATGTTGGCGTTGATCTTCACGAGGAAGTTGCGGCCGATGATCATCGGCTCGCTCTCCGGATGGTTGATGTTGGCTGGAATGATGGCGCGGCCCCGGGCCACTTCGTCCCGCACGAATTCCGGAGTGATCTTGTCTGGGATCGAGGCGCCCCAAGGCTGTCCCGGGTGCTGAACCCAGAGCCGGCCGGCGTCGATCGGTGGTCCGCCAGCGCGCCCGTTCCGCGCCGCCAGCGCTTCACGCGCCCATTCACGGGACTGGTTCTCCCGGATGGCGATGAATTCCATCTCCGGGGTAATGATGCCTTTCCGTGCATAATGCATCTGGGTGACGTTCATGCCGAGTTTCGCGCGAAGGGGTTTTCTCATGTGCTGGAATCGAATCTCCTTGAGCTTAGGATCCGCGGCCCGCTGGCGACCGTACAGGGAGGTCACGGTTGGCAGTTCCGCCACGTCGTTCCGGGACAGGATCCACTGCAGCCGGATGGGGGCTAGCCCTTTTCGGATGTCCACGCTGGCGGTGGGATCGGTGTAGGGCCCTGACGTGTCATAGACGGTCACGGGCGGGTTCGGCACCGGCGCGCCGCCGCTCGCCGGCCGGGTGGGCGTCAGGCTGATTTCCCGCATCGGCACGCGCACACCGGGCATCGTACCCTCGACATAGATTTTCCGCGATGCGGGGAACGGCGTCGTCGGCAGCGATTCGCCTGGATGATGACCGTTGCCGTTGGTTGTCCCGTTTCCGGTCTGAGACTCGCTCATAGTGACATCCTTTCTTATCTTGGAGGGCTTGGCTCTTAACGCACAGCCGCCGGCTCGTAGCCTCAACGCCGAGGACTAATAGCTGACGGCTTTTCTGCATCCAAACTAAAAAGCCGCACCGTGACAGGGGTGCGGCTGAGTCGCCGGACATCAACGCTCGCTCCGCTTCCCTACGCTGGTATTATCCAGGTCAGGTTCTGAGGGTCGTCCGGCAGGCGGACTCTCAGCCGAGTGGCTCCCCTAGCTATGGTGCATCGGATCGTACCCGCCTCCGCGATCAGAGTCAATCGGCATTTGGACCTTGCGCCTGGGGCTCCTGCTCCATCGGTCGCCATAGGGCTTTTTCGCAGTCCCTTCACGTTGATTGTCGGGTGGCGCTGTCGTAGAATGCCCGCGTATTCATCCGCGAGCCGCCGCCGATCCGGTGGGAATCAATCGAAGGTGTCTGTGAAATCCGTCGCTTCGCTGCCCAGACCCATTACTGAGTATCAGACGTTGTCCGCCGAAGAGCTGTTCGTCCGTACGACTGCGGCCAAACGCGCTCTAGGCGATCAAGTCATGGTGCTGGGGCATAACTATCAGCGGGATGAAGTCATCGAGCACGCCGATTTTCGCGGCGACTCGCTGTTGCTCGCCAAACAGGCGGCTGAACGCGCCGATCGGCCGTATGTGGTCTTCTGCGGCGTTCACTTCATGGCGGAAACGGCCGATATTTTGAGCCGTTCGAATCAGACCGTCATCCTGCCCGATCTGGCGGCGGGCTGCTCGATGGCGGATATGGCGGCGATCGAACAAGTGGACCAGTGTTGGGAGGCTTTGGGCCGGATCCTTCCTGTGGAAGACACCGTCCTGCCGGTGGTCTATGTCAACTCCGCCGCGGTTCTCAAAGCCTTTTGCGGTGAGCACGGCGGTATTACCTGCACGTCCTCGAACGCGCACGCGGTGATGGAGTGGGCCTGGGCGAGGCGCGAAAAGATTCTCTTCTTCCCCGACGAGCACTTAGGGCGTAACACCGCCAACAAGATGGGGCTGCCACGCGAGCAGATGATCGTGTGGGATCCTTATATGCCGAACGGGGGGAATACGCGGGACGCCATTCAGCGGGCGAAGTTGATTTTGTGGAAGGGCCATTGCAGCGTGCACCAAATGTTCCAACCGGCCCACGTGGATTATTTCCGCAGGCAGTACCCGGACGGCACCGTCATTGTCCATCCCGAATGCCACGAGGATGTCGTCAACAAGGCCGATCTCGTCGGCTCGACGGAATTCATCATCCGCACGGTCCGCTCCGCCCCGCCCGGGACGACCTGGGCCGTCGGTACGGAGTTGAACCTGGTCAATCGCCTCAAGCGGGAACAGACCGACAAGCGGGTGTTTTTCCTCTCTTCGACCGTCTGCCAGTGCGCCACCATGTTTCGCATCGATGCCCCCCACCTCTGCTGGGCGATGGAAAACCTGGCCGAAGGGCACGTGGTGAACCGCATCGCCGTACCGCAAGATGAAAAAACCTGGGCGAAGGTGGCGCTGGATCGGATGATGGAAATTAGCTAGCAGCAAGCAGTGAATAGCCGATAGCGAGCCCCGTCGTTTGCTGCTCTGTGCTGTTTGCGGTCTGCTATGGACTACAAGGCGACGCTCAACCTTCCTAGAACGGACTTCCCGATGAAGGCCAACCTGCCGCAACGGGAGCCGGAATTATTGGCCTCCTGGGAGCGGGAACGACTCTACGAGCGGATTCAAGAACAGGGCCAAGGACGTCCGCTCTACATCCTGCATGACGGGCCGCCCTACGCGAACGGGCGCATCCACATCGGCCACGCGCTGAATAAAATTCTCAAGGACATCATTGTCAAGTCCAAGACCATGGCGGGCTACCAGGTGCCGTATGTGCCGGGGTGGGACTGCCACGGTCTTCCGATCGAGCACCAGGTGCTCAAGGAGCTGGGTGACAAGAAGAAAGACCTGGACACGTCGTCGATCCGCAAACTCTGCCGCGACTATGCCGAAAAGTATTACAAGATCCAGCGGGAAGAGTTTCAACGGTTGGGCGTGTTGGGCGACTGGCAGCGGCCTTATCTCACAATGGATCCGGCTTACGAGGCGACGATTCTGCGGGAGTTCGGCAAGTTCGTCGAGCGCGGCGGGGTCTATAAAGGCCTCAAACCGGTGCTCTGGTGCACGACCGATCAGACCGCCTTGGCCGAAGCCGAAGTGGAGTACGAAGACCACACGTCGCCGTCGATCTACGTGAAATTTCCCGTGGTGACTCGGCCGCAAGCGTTGCGGCAAGTGTTGGAGATTGAATTCCCGCCGGATGTCGAATCCGTTTCGGTCGTAATCTGGACGACCACGCCCTGGACGTTGCCCGCTAATCAGGCGGTCTGTCTCCATCCCGACATCGATTACGCGTTCGTAAGGACAGATGATGAAGTGCTGGTAATTGCTGAGAAATTGGTTGATGCAGTTGTAAGAGCGTGCTCTATCTCTATGCACTCGATCATCGGCATCAAGAAGGGACGCAAAGGTTTTGAAGGACTAGACTGTATGCGTCCTTTATCTGACGATGTTTCTCCAGTTGCCCTGGGAGATTTTGTAACGCTGGAGCAGGGCACCGGTTGCGTGCACATTGCACCGGGGCACGGACAAGAAGACTACCAACTTGCAATCAAGTATAACTCGCCTCAATACAGGAACGTTCTCTCTCGGCCACTCGATGTATTTGTTCCGGTGGACGACAGCGGTCGTTTCACCGACGCCGTCCCGGAATTTGCCGGGCAGCACGTGTTCGAAGCCAATCCGAGAATCGTGGAACGATTGCGGGCGAACGGACGGTTGCTCGGGCATGGATCGTTGAGCCATTCCTATCCCCACTGCTGGCGGTGCAAGAACCCGGTGATCTTCCGTGCGACCGAACAATGGTTCGTGTCGATGGAGAAAAAGCCATGGGAAGGCCACAGGGTAATTGCTGGAGCCGTTCCAGAGCCGCTTCCATCCTGGGGGCCAAGTGAAAAGCCTTGGCAGTTACGGTTTGAAGCCTTGAATGAGATTGACCGTGTGGAATGGATTCCACCTTGGGGCCGTGAGCGTATTTATGGAATGATTCTTAACCGTCCAGATTGGTGTCTCTCGCGTCAGCGAGTGTGGGGTGTTCCGATCCCAGCGTTTGCTTGTACAAGCTGCAGCAAAGTTCTGACTGATCCCCAAGCCTTTGTTCCTATCATTAATCATGTCGCCGATCTTGTAGGGAAGCATGGCTCCGATGTGTGGTTCGAGCGATCGGCGGCGGAGCTCTTGCCGACCGGAACGGCCTGTCCGCACTGTGGCGGGACCTCCTTCGAAAAGGAGCGGGACATTCTCGACGTCTGGTTCGAGTCCGGTGTGAGCTATGCGGCGGTGCTCAAGCCGCGCAAATGGTGGCCGGCCGATCTCTACCTCGAAGGGTCCGATCAGCACCGGGGGTGGTTCCACAGCGCGCTGCTAGCCGGGGTCGTCACGGACCGCCGCGCGCCCTATCGGTCCGTGCTGACGCACGGCTTCGTGGTAGACGGAGCCGGGAAGAAGATGTCCAAGTCGGCCGGGAATGTCATCGCGCCGCAGGACGTGATCAAGCAGTCTGGCGCCGAGATCCTTCGATTGTGGGTCGCCGCGCAGGACTATCGGGAAGATCTCCGCATCTCACAAGAGATTCTCAATCACCTGATCGAGGCCTATCGGAAAATCCGCAACACCTGCCGGTTTCTGCTGAGCAACCTCTATGACTTCGATCCTGCGCAGCATCGGGTTCCTTACGAGCAGTTACCGGAATTGGATCGGTGGGCGCTCGGGAGGCTCGGCGAGTTGATCCCTCGCGTCGCGCGCGCCTATGAGGAGTTTGAGTTCCATACGATCTTCCACGCGCTGAACAACTTCTGCGCGGTGGACCTGAGCGCCGTCTACCTCGACATCTTGAAAGACCGGCTCTACACGTTCAGAAAAGACTCCCCATTGCGCCGAGGGTCGCAAACGGTGCTGTTCGACGTGCTGGTGGCCCTGACGAAGCTCATGGCGCCGATCCTCAGCTTTACGGCGGAGGAGATCTGGCGCATGTTGCCGGAGGCGGCGCGCCGGGAGGCCGGCGCCGACAGCGTGCATCTCGCCTCGTTTCCGGAAGCTCATCCCAAATGGAAAGACGAAGCGCTGGCTCAGCGGTGGGAACGGTTGCTGGAGATCAGGACTCGCGTCCAAGCTGAGCTCGAGTTGAGACGCCGTGAGAAGATCATCGGTGCGTCCCTCGAGGCTCGGGTCATCTTACAGGCGAATCCAGACGCGTATAGCCTTCTAAAAAAATATGAACAGGACTTGCCGACTCTCTTCATCGTGTCGCAGGTTGAGGTCGAGGAAGTGCATCACCTGCCGCAGCAATCGGATGTTAGCGTGACGGTGGTCAAGGCGGAAGGTGAGAAGTGTGAACGCTGCTGGAATTATCGGCCGGCGGTCGGCACGTTTCCGGACCACCGGACCCTCTGTGACCGCTGCGTCGAGGCGATTCGGTGAACGGCAAGACCCGTTATCTGATCCTGGCTTTGGTCAGCTCGGGAGTCGTCGGCCTGGATCAGGTGACGAAAGCATATATCATGCAGACCATGCGGCTGCATGAGTCGATCACGATCATCCCCAACCTCTTCAGTCTGACGTACATCAGAAATCCAGGAGCCGCCTTCGGTTTGTTGGCGGGGAGCAGCAGCGCGTTCCGGTTCGTGTTCTTCGGGCTCACGTCCATCCTGGCGCTGGTGCTGCTGGGGACGATCCTGTTCCGCCTCCCCGAGCGCGACTGGATAGGACAACTGAGCATCGCGGGGATTCTCGGCGGCGCGATCGGCAATCTCCTGGATCGGTTGCGTTACGGCGAGGTGATCGATTTCCTGGATTTCTATTACGACGTGTACCATTGGCCCGCCTTCAATGTCGCCGACGCCGCCATCAGCGTCGGCGTCGCCTTCCTGATTCTGCACTTTGCATTGGAGAAGAAGCGGCAAGAACCGGCCTTGCAGCAAGACCAGTCCTGACCCACACTTTCGAGCATTAAACGTCGGCCGTGATCGTTCCCTCTATCCTGTCCCTGGAGCGGGTGGATGAGAAGGCACGTCCGGGGTGCCCGTTGGTCTTCAGCGAAAGGCCATGAACACCGCCGTGCCGAGCAGCAGGCGGTAGTAGGCGAAGACTCGCAGGCTATGCCGTTGAACGAAGGTCAGGAATGCGGCGATGACCGCCCAGGCGACCACGAACGACACCACCAGGCCGAGCCCCAGGGTAAGGTAGTCCTGATTGGAGAACAGGGATTGGGATGTGATCATCTTGTAGGCCGTCGCCGCGATCATCGTCGGCAGCGCGAGAAAGAAGGAATACTCGGTCGCCACCTTCCGGTCCAAGCCCGCGAGCAACCCGCCGACGATCGTCGATCCGGATCGAGACATGCCGGGGATCAGCGAAACGCATTGTGCGACGCCGACCCAGAATGCGGATCGCACCCCGACATGCTCGAGCCGGGTAATCTGCGCCGGCGAACGGCGCGCCTCGACGGCGAGGATGACGAGGCCACCGACGATGAGCGAAGCCGCGACGGTCTGTGGGGTAAAGAGGTACGTCTCGATCCACCGGTGCGCCAGGAATCCGACCAGCGCGGCGGGGAGGAAGGCGACGCCAAGGCCGAGGAGAAACCACAGATTGCGGTGCGCTTCGGCCGAGCGACGCAGGGTCGCCCAGCCGCCGCGCGCCTTGAGCATCTCCCGCAGAATCGCCTGTTCTTTTCCGGCTTGGGAGAAGAGTTGGACGATCTTGCGGCGTTCATAGGCGACCACCGCCAGGATCGATCCCAACTGAATCGACACGTCCACGCTTGCGGCGATCGCGCCCGTGAAGCCGAGGGCATGGCCGACCAGGATGAGATGGCCGGTCGAGGAGACCGGCAGGAATTCGGTCAAGCCTTCCACCAGCCCGAGGATGACGGCGAGCTCCGGACCCCACTGGTTCATAACACCTGGCCTGAGTTGCGGTGTGTCGATGCGGGACGGCGGTTTCAGCGCATGATCACAGAGAGCTGGTGGTCAGTCAAGCCGCAAGCGGATTTCACACGGAACGTCGGGATCCGGCGCGCGCCTTTGCGCGAATCGGCCGTCGAGCGTGCAAATCTGTTGACAAAGCGAGGCCGATGGACTACACACAATTGGCGCCGTGATCTCACCTGTTTTTCTTCTGCGACGTTGTGTCTTGGAGTTTTCCCATTCGCATGGGTCGGCCCTGAAGCGGGAAATCGCGGGTGAGTGCAAACGAAACGGCTGAGAGGAGGTCGTTCATGAAGCGGTATGTCACGATGTGCGTGGTCCTGCTCGGCGCCTTGGCCGCGGCGGGCTGTGTAAGCAACAGCAAGTATAAAGCCGCCCTGGCCGAGGCGGACGCCGCCAAGACGGAACTGGAGAAGACGCGGACGCAAAAAAGCGCCCTCGAGCAGCAAGTCAAAACCCTGAAAGAGCTGAACGTCAAATTCGGCAATGAAGCGCAGGCGGCTCGCGATGAATTGCAACGCATCGAGCATGCCCGCGACAAGGAACGCAGCGACATCGCGGCACGGCTCAAGGAGCTGGAGGACAAACAGAAACAGCTCGCGGCGCAAAACCGCAGCCTTCGCCAGGAGTATGAAGATGTGAAACGGCACAATGAGACGTTGAAGTCGCTGGTCGCCCGATACCAAAAAGAGCTCAAGGAGCGTCAGCGGACCGCACCGCCGCCGTCCGCGCCGATTGTTCCCACGCCAGGCCCGCCGCCGATTCCGGGTGCGGCCGCGCCGGGCGGACCGACGACTCCCTCGGCGGTGCCGACGCCTCCTCAGCCGAGCGTGACGCCGATGAACATCAATACCGCGTCGGCCGGCGACATGGTCTTGTTCCTCGGCCTGACAAAGGAAATGGCCGACCGCATCGTCAGCAATCGACCGTACCGGATCAAGGGCGAACTGGTGGCCAAGAACGTGCTTCCCAAAGAAACGTTCGACATGATCAAGGACCGCATCACGGTGACGCCGTAGGCGGGTGCCGAGAGGGAGTTCATAACGGCCGTTCGTTGAAAGACGAACGGCCGTTCTTATTCCTATTTGTTCATCCGGGTGATTCCCCCGTGCCCTCCTGGTACAATGCGGGAACAGTCTGCATGTATGGAGTCGAATCGGCCCGATGAGGAAGATCGTCTGGCTCGCCGGGGTTCTGGTGGTCGCATTGGCCATCGGGGGCTACGTCTTCTTGAACGGCGAACGCCAGCCGCCGCTGCGGTACCGGACCGTGCCGGTGGAACGCGGCTCCGTCGTCTCGATCGTCACCGCGACGGGCACCATCAATCCGGTCGTATTGGTGCAGGTCGGGACGCAAGTCTCCGGCATGATCAAGAGCCTGCACGCCGACTTCAATTCACGCGTCAAAGCCGGCGACGTCGTCGCCATTATTGATCCGGCGCCGTTCAAGGCGCGTCGCGACCAAGCCGCCAGCAACTTGGAGATGGCCAAAGCGAATGTGGTCCGTGCTCGCGCCGATGTGGCGCAGCGTAAACGCGAGATGGACCGGGTGAACTCGCTGATCGCGCAACAGTTCGTGTCGCAGAACGACGTCGATGTGGCGCGGACCAACTACGAAAGCGCCGCAGCGCAGTTGAAGCTTGCTGAAGCGCAGGTCAAGCAGGCGGAAGCCGCGCTCAACGCGGCGGAATTGGACCTCAAATACACCGTCATCCGGTCGCCGGTGAACGGCATCGTCGTCGCCAGAAACGTCGAGGTGGGCCAAACCGTCGCCGCCAGCTTCGCCACGCCCAACCTCTTCCTGATCGCCTTGGATTTGACCCAGATGCAGGTCGACACCAACGTCAGCGAATCGGACATCGGCGGGATCACCGAGGGCAAGGAGGCGACGTTCACGGTGGACGCCTATCCCGGGGAGCAATTCCGGGGCGTGATCAAGCAGGTGCGCCTGGCGCCCATCAATGTGCAGAACGTTGTGACGTATAACGTCGTGGTCGGAGTGGATAATCGGGATCTTCGACTCAAGCCGGGCATGACCGCCAATGTCTCGATCGTGGTGGCCAAGCGAGACCAGGTGTTGAAGGTGCCGAATGCGGCTCTGCGGTTCACCCCGCCGAAAACCGACCAGGGTGGCGCGCGGCCGTCGGAGGCCCGGGCGGCGAAAGGCGACGGCACAGCCGGAACAGCGGCGGCGGTCCGTTCGGAAAACGGGCCGGTCAGGACCGTTTGGCGGCTGGGAAGCTCCGGAGAGCCGGAGCCGGTCACCGTCCAAACGGGCATCTCCGACGGGATGGCGACGGAAGTGATCGCGGGCGGGCTGGGTGAAGGCGACCAGGTCATCGTCGGCCTCGAGTTGCCGCGCAGCGAACGGGCCCAGCATCAACTGCCGCCGGGATTCGGCACGGGCCAGCGGCGCGGGCGCGATCGGGGTTTGTAGTCGCCTTGAATTGAAGGCTGAATTCCGAATGCCGAATGTCGGAGTATGACGCAGCGCGTGGGCAGAATGGCATGGGCGCCTTGATCGTGTGCGAGAACCTCTGGAAGATCTATCGCGTCGGCGATGTGGAGATCCAAGCGCTCCGCGGGGTCGATCTGACCATCAACCGCGGCGAGTTCGTGGCGGTGATGGGCGCGTCCGGCTCCGGCAAGTCCACTTTGATGAACATCATAGGCTGCCTCGATCAACCGACCCGGGGACGCTATTGGCTGGACGGGGACGAGGTCGGCACGCTCGGGCCGGATGCGCTGGCCGACATCCGCAACCGGCAGATCGGCTTCGTCTTTCAGAATTTCAATCTCATCCCCAGAACCAGCGCCCTCGAGAACGCGCAGTTGCCGCTGTTCTATCGGGGCCTGTCCCTGAAAGAACAACGCGCGCTCGCCGCGGCGGCTTTGGAGCGCGTCGGGCTTTCCGGGCGGGAACATCACTATCCCACCCAACTGTCCGGCGGCCAACAGCAACGCGTCGCCATCGCCCGCGCGCTGGTGTCCTCGCCGTCGATCCTTCTAGCCGATGAGCCGACGGGCAACCTGGATACCGAGTCCAGCCGGGAGATCATGGCGATTCTGCAGCGACTGAACCGTGAAGACCACCTCACCATCATCCTGGTCACGCATGAACCGGACATCGCCTCCTACGCCTCGCGCGAACTCGTCATGAAGGACGGGCGGATCGTGAGCGACCGGCGGGCGGATGTCCTGTCCGCCTCGGCCGCGGGGAGATCCAAAACCTGATGTCGACGTTCATCTGGTTGACCGTCGTCACGGCCCTGCGTATTCTCGGCCGGAATCGGATGCGGGCCGGCTTGACGATGTTGGGCATCGTCATCGGCGTCGGCGCCGTCATCGCCATGGTCAGCATCGGCCAGGGCGCGCGTGCGGCCGTGCAAGCGCAGGTGGCCAGCATGGGTACCAACGTGATCATCATCCTGCCCGGCGCAACGACGGTGGGCGGCGTTCGCGGGGGGCAGGGCGGCGCCGTGACCTTGACGGTCGCGGACGCGTTGGAACTGAAAAAACGGGTTCCCTTGCTGCATGAAACGGCCTGGGCGAAGCGCGACGTGATGCAGATCGTCAACGGCAACAAGAATTGGAACGGCCCGGTGAACGGAATCTCTCCCGGCTATCTCACCATCCGGGACTGGTCCTTCGTCAGCGGCGGGCCTTTCACGCAGGCCGACATGGATACTGCCGCACGGGTGGCCTTGGTCGGACAGACGGTGGTCGAAAACCTGTTCGATCCGGGCGAGGAGCCGGTCGGCGCGACGATCCGGATCAAGAACGTGCCGTTCCGCGTTATCGGCGTGCTTGCGCCCAAGGGCCAATCCGCGCAGGGTTCGGACCAGGACGATATCATTTTCATTCCGTTCACGACGGCCGAACGCAAGGTCTTCGGCACCATGTTTCTCGGCTCGGTCGGCGCCCTTTTCGCTTCGACCGATCGGGCGGAAGACCTGCCGGAAGCGGTCGAGCAGATCCGCGAAGTGCTGCGCGCGCGCCACCGTCTGCAGCCGGAGCAGCCCGACGACTTCACGGTCCGGACGCAGGTGGATATCGGCAGGGTGCAGGAAGGGACGAGCCAGACGTTGACGGTCATGCTTTTCGCCATTGCGTCGGTGTCATTGCTGGTCGGAGGGATCGGGATCATGAACATTCTGCTGGTCTCGGTGACCGAACGAACGAGAGAGATCGGGGTCCGCATGGCGGTGGGCGCGAAGCGGCGACATATCTTGGTCCAATTCCTGATTGAGGCGATGACCTTAAGCCTGGTCGGCGGCGTCGCGGGAATCCTGTTCGGTATCGCCGGCGCCCGGCTCACGACTGTCGTGGCGGGCTGGCCGACGATCATCTCGGCCGAGTCGGTGGTCGTGGCATTCCTGTTTTCGCTGGCCGTCGGGCTGTTCTTCGGCCTCTATCCTGCCAACAAAGCCGCGCGCCTCAATCCGATCGAGGCGTTGCGGTATGAATGAGATTCGGTCATATGGCAATCGCAGCGATGGCATCTCGATCGCGACAAAGCCTGAACCAGCAAGCTGAATCGCGATGCTTTGGCAAGTCGGTAACTACTGCAGTCCGAGGTACACCGTGCCCGCGTTCATTGTCCTCACAGCCCTAGCTGCCTTTCGCATTCTTGGCCGCAACAAGCTGAGGACTGGCCTCACCATGCTCGGTATCGTGATCGGCATCGGCGCGGTCGTGATCATGGTCAGCATCGGCCAGGGCGCCCGGGCGAGCATCCAAACCAGCCTCGCGATGGAGGGCACCAACTTGATCTGGATCTGGCCCGGGTCGACCGGCGTGAGCGGAGTCCGTGGCGCACAAGGCAGCAAGATCAACCTCACGGTGGAAGACGCAGTGGAACTGAAACGCCGGATTCCTCTGCTCCGCGACACCTGCTACGGTCGGAGGGATCCGAGCCAGGTCGTGTATCGACAGTTGAATTGGCGGGTGGCGGTCATCGGAACGACTCCCAGTTGCCTCAGTCTGAGAAACTGGTCGTTCAGCAGCGGGGGACCGATCACCCAGGCGGATATGGATTCCGCTGCCACAGTGGCCGTGCTCGGCCAGACCGTCGTGGACTATCTGTTCGAACCCGGCGCGGATCCGGTGGGAGCGATCATTCGCATTAAGAATGTGCCATTTCGGGTGGTTGGTGTGCTGGCTCGTAAAGGGCATGCCATGGCCGGCCATGACCAGGATGACATTATTTTTATTCCCTTCTCCACTGCGCAGCGGAAAGTGCATCGAGCCGCGTTTTATAACGCCGTGGAGGGGATTACGGCTGCGGCTGAACAGCGAGACGACATCCCGGAGGTCGTCGAGCAAATCAGGCAAGTGCTGCGCGAACGGCACCGACTCCACCCGGATCAACCCGATGATTTCACGATCCGCACGCAGTTGGATGTCGCTGCGGTATACGAGAGCTCCGGCCGAACCTTGACGTGGTTGATCTTTGCCGTCGCCTCCTTCTCACTGCTGGTCGGCGGGATCGGCATCATGAACATGCTGCTGGTGTCGGTGACCGAACGGACGAGAGAGATCGGAGTCCGTATGGCGGTGGGTGCGAAGCGGCGCCACATCTTGGTCCAATTCCTGATCGAGGCGATGACCTTAGGCCTGGTCGGCGGCGTCGTGGGAATCCTGTTCGGCATCGCCGGCGCCCGGCTCGCGACCGTCGTGGCCGGCTGGCCGACGATCATCTCGGCCGAGTCGGTGGT
>Ga0070741_10007778_pt1 | contig 21956 bp, 21 predicted proteins | sample Coa_R1_4_FD_66440 | JGI IMG/M metagenome (GOLD analysis project Ga0070741, IMG submission 66440) | Surface soil microbial communities from Centralia Pennsylvania, which are recovering from an underground coalmine fire - Coalmine... | ecosystem: Environmental > Terrestrial > Soil > Unclassified ... | reverse complement strand
GGCTTGGCGCCGCGACCGAAGTACCACGCCTCCCACGGCTGCACGGTCGAGCACTGCGGGACTCCTGCCGCCTCGCACGCGTCCGCGATCGGGTTGTTCACCTCGGGCGTGGACGTCGACAGCATCAGGTCGACCTTGCTGCTGTTGACGAGCGACTTGGCGAGCTGGCCCGCGCGGGCCGGATCCGATTGCGTGTCCTTGGCGATGATCGTGACCGCGTAGGTCTTCCCGCCGATCTTCAGGCCCTTCGCCAGTGCCTTACGGAACTCGGACACGACCCAGGGATCGGCCTCCCCGAAGGATCCGAGCGCGCCCGAGAGCGGGCTGGCGAAGCCGATTCGGAGCGTGTTCGCCTCCGGCGCGGCTTCGTGGACGACCTTGATCCTGCGGGCGAGCGCGTCGTCGGTGACGGCGCCCGCGACGAGCAGCCCTCCAGCCCCGATTCCCGCGCGCTTGACGACCTCACGGCGCGTGTAACGCCCGCTGCCGTCGTGTGCCTCGTCGGCCATCGTGTCCTCCCTGTCGATCGGTACCGAGGACGCGACCCTAACGGCGCTTTTTCTCACTTGTCAAGACGCTGTTTTAGTATGCGGAACATGAAGGCGAGCTCCCAGTCGCTCGAGCGCGGGCTTGCGATCCTGGCGGAGTTCCGGCCGGCTTCGCCGGAGCTCGGGATCAGCGACCTCGCTCGCGCGCTCGGCCTGAGCCGGAGCACGTCGCACCGATACGTGACGACGCTCGCGCAGCTCGGCTACCTCCAGCAGAACGCGAGCACGCGGAAGTACCGGCTGGGCCCCCGGGTCCTCGACCTCGGCTTCTCGGCCATCAATTCGATGGAGCTCCGCCAGATCTCGGCGCCGCACCTCCAGCAGCTCTCCGACGCGACCGGGCACACGGTCAACATGGCGATCCTCGACGGGACGGACATCGTCTACATCGAGCGCTGCCGCACCTCCCAGCCCGGCCAGCGAGAGATCGACCTCAACCTGCACGTCGGCTCGCGGCTCCCTGCGTACTGCACGTCGATGGGAAAGGTGCTGCTGGCCTATCTTTCGCCGGAGCGGCAGGCCGAAGAGCTGGCCCGGATCGAGCTCGTCGACCGGGGGCCGAACACGATCACGACGCGGGAAGCTCTTGCCGCCGAGCTCCGCCGTGTCCGCGAGCGCGGAGTCGCGGTCAACAACGAGGAGCTCGCGTACGGCCTGCGCTCGATCGCGGTCCCCGTCTGGGGTCAGGCCCGCGAGGTCGTCGCGGCGATCAACCTGGCGGTGCACCGCTCGGCCGCGTCGATCGAAGACCTCGTCGACCGGCTGAGCCCGAAGATGCAGCGCGCCGCGGCGGGCATCTCCGCCCTGCTCGGCTACCGGCCCGTCTAGAGCCTTCCGACCAGCTCGGCGACGCCCTCGACGACGTCGTCAGGGCGACGGCGCTCCGGGAGCCGGTCGAGGTCGATCCGGCCGCTGATCCCGCTGCGGACGAGGATCGTCCTCGCGCCGCCGAGGCGGCCCAGGGCGATATCCATGTTCACGTCGTCGCCGATCAGCGCCAGCTCCTGCGTCCGGGCGCCGAGACGGTGGGCGATCGCCGCGAGCGCCGCGCGCGACGGCTTGCCGACCACAACCGGCCGCGTGCTCGACGCTTTGGCGATCGCGGCCGCGGTCATCGCCCCGCGGCTCAGGATCGGGCCGTTCGCGCCGGCATACGCCGGCTGATAGCTCGCCGTGAGCAGCTTGGCGCCGCCGATGACTGCGCGCGCCGCCCGCTCGAGGCGGTCGAAGTCGACCGTGTCCGAGTGCGCGACGAAGACCACGTCGGGCTCGTCCTCGACGAGCCAGACGCCCGCACGCCGGAGGTACTCGCTCGACTCGTCGCCGGCGAACAGGAGGACGGAGCGGTCGGGGTCCGTGGAGCGCAGCCAGAACTGGACGCTGACGAGAGGCGTCAGCAGCTCGTCGTCGCGGACGGGCAGACCGGCCGAGCGCAGGTCCGCCGCGAACGTCTCCGGGGCCAGGTGGCTGCCGTTCGTGAACAGCACGAACGGACGGCCCGACGACCGGACGGCCTCGAGAAAATCGACCGCACCGGGCTCGACGACGAACCCCGATCCGGAGCGGTGCACGAGCGTCCCGTCGACGTCGAGGACGAAGCCCTTGACCTCGTCAAGTCGCACGGCGCCACATGACTAGGTCGTCGCCCTTCTGCACGCGCAGGTGCCTGATGTCCTTGCGCTTCGCGACCTCCTGCAGCAGCGTCACGACCGGGTCGCGGCCCGGACGGCCGGCCGGACGCGGACCCGGCTTCCGGGCCAGCGCCGCGTCGACCTGCTCCTCGGGCATCGTCAGCCGCAGGAGCAGCTCCTCGTCCGAGATGCCCCGGCCGAACTTCCCTCGGGCTCCGTCGAGGTGCAGCGGCTCGAGGAGGCGTAGGTCCTCCGTCCGCGGTCGCGACAGCACCTTGTCCGCCACGTCCGGGTCGACCGGCGCCGCCGGGTCGCCGTAGTGCCCGAGGAAGTACCGCACGGTCTCGTCCGACACGTTCGCCCATCGCTCGCCGTCGAGGACGTTCCGCGTCGCCTGCGTCGCGACGAGCTGGGAGACGGGCGTGACGATGATCGGGTAGCCCATCTCCGCGCGGACGCGGGCGACCTCCTCGAGCACGGCGTCGAAGAGCTCGGGCCGGCGCAGCTCCTCCAGCATGCGACGCGTCGTCGAGACCATCCCGCCCGCGAGCTGGTGCCGGTAGTAGGTCGCGTCGAACTCCTGCGGCGCCCCCACGGGCAGGCCCTTGTCGCGCGCGAGCGCGCGGAAGTGCTGCGACGCCTCGGCCAGCGCCTCGAGATCGAGGTCGTGGGCGAAGCCCTCGGCCTCGAGGTTCCGCAGCGTCGTCTCGGCACAGGGATTCGACGTCCCGCGCGCGAGCGGCTCGACGGCGGTGTGCAGCACCTGGAACCCTGCGCGCAGTCCCTCCATGTACACGAACGGCGCGAGGCCGATCGTGCAATGGCTGTGCAGCTCGACCGCGCGCTCGCCGGCCGCGGCCAGGAACGGCGGTGCAAGCTCCAGGACCGCCTCAGGCGTCAGCAGCCCGCCCGGGTCCTTGAGATAGAGCCGGTCCATGTCCCCGCAGTCGGCAAGCGCGGCCGCGCGCTGCGCGTAGTACTCGTGCGTGTGAACCGGGCTCACCGAGTAGGTCAGCCCGATCACCACCTCCTCGACGCCTTCCTCGCGCGCCATGCGCGCGAGCCGGCGCAGCCGCGGCGGGTCGTTGGACGGATCCGCGATCTGGAAGCGCCGGATGCCGTTGCGGACAACGCAGCGGAAGGCGAGCCGCATGACGTCCTCGTCCGCCGGCACCCAGGAGATGAAACGCATGCCGGTCGTGATGAAGCTGAGCGGCGTCGACGGCATCTCGGCGCTCACGAGCCGGATCCGCTCCCACGGGTCCTCGTGGTGGAACCGGACCGACACGGCCATGTGCGTGCTGGACGTGAAGTCGCAGGCGTGGAACCCGACGCGGTCGAGCGCGGGCGCGATCGCGTGCACGTCGGGCGTCGTCAGGCCGGTGGCGCTCCAGAGGCTCTGGTTGCCGTCACGCGTCGTCGTGTCGACGATGCCGACGCTCACGCGCCGGCCTCGACGCGGAAGAGCGCGGCGCCGTACTCGACCGGCTCGGCGTTCTCTGCGCACACCTCGACGATCGTCCCGGCGACTCCGGCGTGGACCGAGTTCATCATCTTCATCACCTCGATGATGGCGACGACGGTGTCCGGCTCCACCCGGGCGCCGACGTCGACGAAGGGCTTCGCTCCCGGCGCCTCGGCGCGGTAGAAGGTGCCGAGCATCGGCGCTTCGATCGTCACGAGCCCGTCGACGTCGGCGCGCTCGACGGACGGCGGGGGCTCCGGCTCGGAGGGCTTCGCGTCGCCGCGGAGGACGTGCAAGGACAGGTGCTCCGTCTCGATCCGGAGCTCCTCGACGTCCGACTCGTCGATCAGCCGCAGGATCTCGCGGACGTCGTCCTCGTTCAATGGCACCGGCTCGTCACTCCGTGTCCGGGACGCCGAACGTGCTCATCACGAGCGACAGCGCCGATCGCGACAGCTTCGGCGCGGTCTTCTGCATCGCCGTGACCGGCCTCGCCTGCAGCACGAGCGGCGAGCCGCGGCGGTCGATCGCCCACTCGACGTCCTGGTGCGAGCCGAAGTGCTGCTCGACCCGGCGCCCGAGCTCGACCAGCGTCGCGAGCTGACCGGGCTCGAGACACGGCACATCCCGGAGCTCCGCCGGCACCTCGCGCCGCACCGTGCCGCGGCCCGCGGCGTCCGGCACGTACTCGATCTCCTTCGAGCTGACCGTCTGCCGGACGATCTCGCCCGTGACCTTGCTGACGAGGTAGTCGTCCGGTGTTGCTTCCCCGCCGACGACGGCGATGCCGAGGCCCCAGCTCGCGTTCACCGCGACCATGCTCGGGTCGCCGCTGACGGGGTTGCAGGTGAAGAGGACGCCGGAGACCCGGGCGTCGACCATCTCCTGGACCGTCACGCCCATCGCCTCTCCGGGGGCGCCCAGCCGGCGGCGATACGCGATCGCACGCGGCGTGTAGAGGCTCGCCCAGCAGTCGCGCACCGCGTCGCAGACGTGCTCGGTACCCCGCACCCAGAGGAAGCTCTCCTGCTGGCCCGCGAAGGTCGCATCCGAGCTGTCCTCCCCGAGCGCGCTCGAACGGACGGCGACCGGAGGCTCGCCGAGCTCCGAGTAGCGGCCCGCGAGCTCGGCCCGCAGCTCCTCGGGGAGCGGCGCGAAGCGCATCGTCTCGCCGATCGCCTTCGACGCCTCGTCGTCCGAGCGCCTGAGCGCGGCCGCGATCGTCCCGTCGAGACCCGTCGCACGGACGAACTCGCGATAGGCCGCGGCGCCGATCGCAAAGCCGGAGGGCACCGGCACGCCGGCAGCGAGAAGCTCGCCCAGGTTCGCGCTCTTGCCGCCGAACTCGACGGCGTCGTCCCGGCGAAGCTCGGCGAGCGGGCGCGTGTGCGCCGTCACGCGCCGAGGATCTCGACCACGCCGTTCGAGCCGTCGACGCGGATCGTCTGACCGGTCTTGATCTCCGCCGTCGCGCGGCCGGTGCCGACCACCGCGGGCAGCCCGTACTCGCGGCAGACGATCGCCGCATGCGACATGACGCCCCCGATATCGGTGACGACGGCCCTGATCTTGGGGAAGATCGGCGCCCAGGCCGGCGAAGTGATCGGGCAGACGAGCACGTCCCCGTCGCGGACGGCGGCGAGTTCGCCGATCTCGATCACGACCCGGGCCGGCCCCTCGACCACGCCCGGCGAGGCCGCCGCGCCCGTCAGCCGCATGCCCCCGGCTTCGGCGCGGGCCCACTCCTGCACCCGCTCCGTCGTGACGCCCCAGAGCATGATCGACATCGGGTCGTGGATCGCCTCCGGCGTCGCGCCGAGCGCGGGCGGCGGCGTCCATTTCGCCAGCCCTTCGAGCAGCGCCTTCCGGCGCGCGACGACGGGCGGCCAGTGCGTCGGGCCGAGAGGCTCGCCGCCGGTCGCCCAGGTGAGCACGAGCTCGTCCAGCGCGCTCGCGACCTCGTGGCGGGTGAGCTGGAAGACGTCTTCCGTGTCCGCGATGAAGCCGTGCCCGGCGAGCAGCGCCCCGAACTCGCGGAGCTTGTTCCACCACCGCGTGAGGAACCAGTAGTCGCAGTAGAACTTGTGCTCCTCGACGTACGGGAAGACCATGCGGCTGAGCGCGAGCAGCTCCTGGAAGGTGCCGCGGGTCTCCTCGTCGAGCAGCGCTGCGTACTCCCCGGCCAGGCGGTCGCGCTCGCGGCGCACCTCCTCCGTCGGGCGCTCCACGAGCTGGCCGTCCCTGAGCGCGCGGATGTGCCCGGTGACGGACGCGTAGGGGATGCTGGGGTCGTCGTACCAGCTGCGGTAGTAGTGGTAGAGGCCGTCCCCGGTGGCCATGTTGAACCACGGGTCCTTGATCTGCTCGAGCTCCGCGAGCCAGGCCCGGCCGGCCTCGCTCCCGGTCAGCTCCGCGTCGATCTCCTCGGGCGTCCGGCCCTCGACGAAGGCGCCGTCGACTCCCGTGTCGAGCGCGAGCCGGGCGAGCCGGCGCAGCTCCGCCCCCGGCCTGAACAGGAGCACGTCGATGCCGGCGACCATCTGCGCGATGTGCTGGTCCGGGATGTCCGGCAGCGCGCTCTTGCAGAGCTCGCTGAAGGTCATGTAGGCGCCGTAGCCGAGCAACAGGAGCTCGAAGTGGTGCTGCCACATCAGGTCGCCGTACCGCAGCGTCCGGCCGTACGCGTCCAGCACCTCGTAGAACGCCGTGTTGCGGTCGTCCTCGAACATCACCTCGTCCGGCTCGTACTCGGGCAGGTCGGGCACGCGGAGGTTCGTGATGTCCGCGATCAGCGCCTCCATCTTCTGCTTCCACTTGCCGTAGAGCTCGTCCCAGTTCTGGAAGTAGTAGCCGGCCCGGCGCTGGAAGTACTCGGCGCGCTCGGCCACCTTCGCCTGGTCGAGGACGGGGTTGCCGGAGATGTAGACGTAGCCGTTCACGATCCGGTAGTCGATCCCCATGGCGGGCGGCACGGCGAAGACGCGGTTCTGCCACGAGCCCACGGCCTGGTAGGGCGAGTCGATGCAGGCCACGTCGAAGGCGGGCATCGGCACCGGGAAGTGCATCGAGTTCCAGAACCAGAACCGGCTCTCGTCGCTCTCCCGGCGCGCCTCGTCGAAGAGCGCGTAGTACGGGTACATCTCCTGCCAGCCCTCGCAGCCGGGCGGCGTCTCGATCTCGTACGGGCTCGGGAAGGCCGAAGTCTGCGCCGGGGCCGCCATTTCGCAGATGATATGCCGCTTCCCGATGCGTGCAATCAGTCAGCAGGTGCTCGGCGGGCCCGAGGTGCTCGAGCTCGTGGAGGCGCCGCGGCCCGAGCCGGGGCCGACCGAGGTGCTCGTCCGCGTGACCGCTGCCGGCGTCAACCCGGTCGACTGGAAGACGCGGACGCGCGGCGGGGTGCTCGGCGAGCCGCCCTTCACCGTCGGCTGGGACGTGGCCGGGGTGGTCGAGGAAGTGGGCGCAGGCGTGACGCGCTTCGCGCCGGGCGACCACGTGTTCGGAATGCCGCGATTCCCGGGCGAGGCCGCCGCGTACGCCGAGTACGCGACCTCGCCCTCGCGGCAACTGGCCCGGGTGCCGGAGGGGCTGTCGGACGTCGAGGCAGCGGCGCTGCCGCTCGCCGGGCTCACCGCGTGGCAGGCGCTCGTGGAGACCGCGGACGTCGGTGACGGAACGCGCGTGCTGATCCTCGGCGCCGCGGGCGGGGTCGGACATCTGGCCGTGCAGATCGCGAAGGCGCGCGGCGCGTACGTGCTGGGGACAGCGCGCGCGGCGAAGCACGGGTTCCTGGCCGGGCTCGGAGCAGACGAGGCGATCGACTACACGACGGGCGACGTGGCCGTGCGGGCAGGAAGCGTCGACGTCGTCCTCGACCTGGTCGGGGGCGACACAGCGCTCAGCGCGCTGCCCGCGCTTCGCGAGGGCGGGATCCTCGTCGTGGCGCCGTCGTTCTCCGCGCTCGGGCCGCTGCGCGAAGCGGCCGGCGGCCGCGTCCGGGTCACGGGCATCCTCGTCGAGCCTGACCGCCTCGGCTTGGAGGCGCTCGCCGCGCTCGTCGCGAGCGGCAAGCTTCGGCCCCACGTCGAGTGCACGTTCCCGCTCGAGCAGGCGTCGCAGGCGCACGAACTGGGAGAGCAGGGCCGCACGCAGGGCAAGATCGTGTTAACGATCGGCTGATGGCCCGCTTCGTCCTCGTCCACGGCGCATTCGGCGGAGCCTGGAGCTGGGATCCGGTCGTCGGGCCGCTGGAAGCGCTGGGTCACACCGTGCAGACACTCGACCTTCCCGGCGGCGGAGACGACCGCACGCCCGTGGAGAAAATCACCCTGGACAGTTGCGCCGAGCGGGTCTGCGAGGTCCTGGCGAGCCGCCCCCAACCGGCCGTCCTCGTCGGCTACAGCATGGGCGGCGCGGTGGTCACGCAGGCGGCCGGCCGCTGCCCTGACCAGGTCGCGTCACTCGTCTTCGTCGCGGCCTTCATGCCGGCCGACGGCCAGAGCCTGCTCGACCTGACCCACTTGCCTGAAGGCCAGGGCGACATGGTCCAGGCGAACCTCGTCGTCGAGGGCGAGCCGCCGCTGGCGACGCTCTCCGCCGAGGCGACGGCGGCCGCGGTCTACAACTGCTGCCCGCCCGACGTCGCCGAGCGGGCGGTCGCACGGCGGCGCCCGCAGGCGGTTGCCGTCTTCGCGACGCCGATCTCCGTCGACGACGAGCGCGTGTCGGCTCTCCCCCGCTCCTACGTGCTCACGAGGCAGGACAACTCGATCCCGGTTGCCCTCCAGCGCCGGATGATCGCCGAGCACCCGTGCGCGCGCGTCGTCGAGCTCGACACGGACCACGCGCCGCAGCTCTCCGCGACGGACGAGCTCGTCGCAGCCCTGCACGACCTCGCGGGCTAGGCGCGACGGTAGAGCACGGCGCGGCCGCGACGGCCGCTGGGCTCGAGTGCCCCCATGGCCCGCAGGCAGTAGGTCATCTGCTGTGCAAGCCGGCGCGAACACCCCCCGGCAGCCGCGAGCTCCGCGGTGTCGAACACCTCGGGCACCGGCGGCAGGAGGGCCGCGGCGTCCTCGGGGGTTCTCAGCAGGAGCGCACCCTCGACCGACACGAGGGACCGGCCGCACACGACCCAACCGCGCCGGCAGAACGCCCGCCCGGGCTCGTGGCGGCGATGCTCCTCCTGGTGGGTCAGGAGCAGCTCGAGCTCGAACCGCTGATGCGCGAGGAGCGCGGGCAGGCTGACCAGGCGCGCGAACACGTCGAATGTGTGTCCGCGCAGGGGTGATCGGCGGGCGGAGAGCACCTCACCGTCGGCCGAAAGTCGGACGATCCGCCGGGTCACCGGCACCGGCGCCACGAGCCGCACCCGATGGCGGGCGAGCAGTCGGTCGAGCTTCCGCCGAAGCGGCGCAAACCCGCCTGTCTGGATCTCGACCAGGGTCCGGCCGCGGACGACGTCGATCACGTAGCCGTCGACCTGCTGCTCCAGCAGGTCGCCGCGGCGCCGGTACCACGCCTTCAGCTGCGAGTGGAGCAGGCCCTCGTTGAGCGTGCCGATCACGGCAGCGTCTTCGGCGCCGGTTCGACCGCACCTGCAGTGACGTCTCGGCTCTAGCTGACGCCCGCCTTCGTCCGCCAGCCCTCGGCGTACTGCGTGCGGGCCACCTCCGAGTACGGGCAGGGGCTGACGATCGCGCGGATCTCGGCCTGCGAGTGCCGCTCGACGACCGGCTTCTCCGATCCGCCGTCCTCCTCGCCCCAGACGAGGACGACCTCGGTGCCGATCTCGACGTCGGAGTTCACGACCGCGAGCGAGAGCATCGAGCGCTCGTTGTAGCTGTACCCGGAGAAGGTCGAGACACCGACCATCTCGCCGTCCAGCAGCACTTTGTCGTTCGGCCAGGTCGAGTAGTTGGAGAGCGGCAGGTCGATGTACTTGGCCGGGTCGCCCTTCTCGAACATCGTCCCCATCGCGCGAGCGACGTCCTCGCCGTTCCAGGCCAGCGTCACCTTGCGGCGTGGCGGCTCGTCGCCCATGGCCTCCAGCGCCTCGCGGCCGACGAACTCGTGGTCGAAGCGCACGAACGGCCAGTAGCCGAGGTCGTGCGGTGTGAGGTAGTAGTCGCGGATGTCGTCCGAGTAGAAGCTGCCCCCGAGCGAGCCCGTGGCCTCGTAGCCGTTCCCGGGCAGCCACTCGCGGTAGGCCTTGAGGTCGTCGCCCGTGAACACGGCCGGCAGCGGGCACGGGATCCAGCCCGACTCGAGCGTGTTCGTCGCGTAGACGCGGGAGCCGACCTGGCGCAGGCCGAAGTCGCGCCCGGCCTCGACGATCGCGCCGCGGACGTCCTCGGCCTCCTCCCACGGCCCCCAGAGCTCGAGTCCGGGGACGCCGGACATGCCGTGGTGCAGCGCGCGCACCTTGCGGCCGCCGATCGCGATCTCGCCCATGTTGAAGAACTTGATCTCCGGCAGCGGGCCGCCGTTCGCCTTCTCGAGCACCTGCATCGCCGTCGGACCCTGTACCTGGAAGCGGAAGATCTTCCGCCGGCCCGTCGGGTTGACGGCGGTGCGCTCGTCGCGCTCGCACGTGACGTCGAAGCCGCCGGTCTCGGCGTGGTACTGCACCCAGTTGTGGGCCGACGGACGCCCGACGAGGCTGACGCGGTTCTCGTCGAGGAAGAAGAGGATCCCGTCGCCGATCACGTACCCGTCCGGGTTGCAGACGACGAGCTGCTTGGCCTTGTTCACCTGGAAGTTCTCGAAGCTGTTGACGCCGACCGACGAGAGGAGTTCGATCAGGCCCGGACCCTCCATGTAGAGGTCGGTCATGTGGTGCGACTGGTCGAAGAGCGCCGACGTCTCGCGCCACGCGACCTGCTCGTCGCGCCAGTTCGAGAACTCGGCCGCGACCGCCGGGTACACGTACGGCCCGAGCTGCGAGTTCCGCGCCATCTCGACGGGGCTGCCGACGGCGTTGATCTTCTCTTCCAGGCTTCCGTAGGCCATGCGAAATCCTCCTTGCCGCTCGAAAAGGGCTGCAAAGGATTATCTCACGCGGACTTCTCCCGCTCCCATGTCCACGTCTCGACGAGGCGGTTGAACGTGAACCAGTGGAAGCCCTCGACGGCGAGGTCGGAGCCGACGTACGGGGCGAGGGCGTCGTAGAGCCGGTCGGCGGAGCTCGCCGACAGTCGCAGGAGGTTCCGGAGGCCGCGTTGCTTCTTCAGGAACGCAAGCGACGGGCCGACGCCCACCTTGGTCGCGATCTCGAGCAGACGCAGGCGGTCGACCTTGCCCGGCGCGCCGAAGATCACCGGCAGGGCGATCCTCGACGCCCGGACGTCGCGCACCCAGCCGAGCAGCACGTCCGGGTCGAAGCAGAGCTGCGTCGTGATGTAGTCCGCGAGCCGGCTCTTCTCCTCGAGCAATTCGACGAGCGTCGCGTCGGAGATCAGCGGGTGCCCCTCGGGGTAGCCGGCGATGCCGATCCTCGCCGGCCGATGCACATGCCGGTCGACGAGCGGCAGCAGCTCGCCCGCGGAGGCGAAGGTGCCGACCGGCGGCGTCGTGTCCCCTCCGATCACGAACGCGTCGTCGACACCCGCCTTCGCCATCGTCCCGAGCAGACTGTCCAGGTGATCGCGGTCACGGACCATCCGCGCCGCGAGATGCACCGTCACCTCGTGCCCGAGCGCGCGGAGACGCGCTCCCGTCTCGACCGTGTCGTCGATCCCGTGCGAAGGCGAGGCCGTCACGGTCAGCCGCACCGGCTCCGGCAGCCTCGCGGCCTCCTCCTCTGCCCGGCCGAAGGGCAGAACCTCGAACCGGCTGGTCACTTCCCCGGTGAGACGTCCGGCGTGCCGTAGGTGTGGAAGCTCGCGATCGTCTTCACGCCCCAGAACTGCCCGCGGGAGCGCTCGGCCGCCGTCCACACGACGGGTTCGAAGTCGGGGTCGTAGACGAAGTAGCCGCCGCTCGTCACCTCGATGCGGTTGCCGCCCGGCTCGTAGGCGTAGACGAAGAAGCCGGCCGCGACGGCGTGCTTCGAAGGCGCCGCCTCGATGTAGATGCCCCCGTCCACGAAGATGTCGGCGGCCCGGAGGCACTCCTCGCGCGTGTCGACCCAGAAGGCGAGATGGTGGAGGCGCCCGTTCGCACCGTACGCGTCGGCGACGTAGATCAGCTCGTGCGCTGCGATGGAAAGGCTGAGCCAGGCGCCGGTCTCGGTGCCGTCGTCGTGTTCGATGCGCTCGTAGAGCCGGTAGCCGAGCACGTCCTGCGCGAACTCCCGGTTTGCGCGCACGTCCGCGGCCAAGACGTTGACGTGGTCGAGGCGCTTCACCGCCGCGCCGCGGCCGACGTACCGCTGCGGCTGGTTCTTCCAGGCAGGTCGGAGGTGCTCCGGCGCCTCGTACCGCTCGGCCTCGTAGTAGAGCTCGAAGACATGGCCGTCGGGGTCGGTGAAGCGGTACGCCGGGCCGTGGCCGACGTCACCGTCGATCCAACCCTGGCCGCGCCCAGTCGCCTCGATGGCCGCGACGCGCCGCTCGAGCGCCTCCGGGCTCCAGGCCCGCAGGGCGACGTGGCCGAGCCCGGCGTCGGGCGCCTCGGTGAGCTCGAGGCTGTAGCGGAGGTAGTCGCCCCACCCGCGCAGGAAGACCGACTGCCCCTCGCGCGCCTCCTCCTCCATCCCGAGGACGTCGACGAAGAAACGGAGGCTTTCCTGCGGCTTCGGCGTCAGCAGCTCGACGTGTCCGATCCGAGCGAGGTCGTGGACGGGCTCGGTCACTTCTCGACGAGCTGACGCAGGCCGTCCAGGTCGTACGAGAGCTCGCCTGCCTGAAGCTTTGCCCGCTTCTCCGTCTCCCGCTCCTCGCGCTCTTGCGCGGCCGCGAGGACCTCGTCGACCCGCTCGCGCTCGACCACGACCACGCCGTCCGCGTCCAGCACGACGAGGTCTCCCTGCCGGATCGTCGCGCCGCCGACGACGACCGGCTCCCCGATCGTCCCCGGCGTCCGCTTGTCCGCGCCGCGCACCCGCACCCAGCGGGCCCAGACCGGCAGGCCGAGCTCGCGCAGCTCCTGCACGTCGCGCACCGCCGCGTCGACGAGCACCGCCGCGATCTCACGGCCGAGCATCTGCGTGGCGATCAGCTCGCCGACGAGCGCGACCGGCCTCGGCTCCGGCATCGTCAGGACGAGCACCTCACCCGGCTCGGCCTCGGCGACGGCGGCATGCACCATCAGGTTGTCGTCCTGTCCGCAGCAGACGGTTCGCGCCGGCCCGGACGCGCGCGAGCCGGGCACGACCTGCAGGAGGTCGAGGTCGACCACCTGCGAGCGACCCGCCGCTTCGTGAACGGTCGCCGACGCCAGCTTCACAGAGCATCCACCACCTGCGGCGTGACCCGCTGGAACGCCTCCGCGAACTTCACCCCGCTGTTGCCGGACGAGCGGCGCGCGTGGTTGCCGCGCCGCGACGCGAGCTCCTCGTAGTACGCGTGCAGGTGCGACTGCGCCTGCATCTCGGCCATCGCCGCGCGCTTCTGCTCGATCACGGCAGTGATGTCGACGAAGACGGTCGGCGTGAAGTTGCAGAGCTCCGGCTGGTGCGGCTCGAAGAGCAGGAGCTCGGGGGGTGTGAACGGGCCGCCGAACGCGCTCGCGGTCCCGGCCCCGGCGGCGAGAGCGCGGGCCTTCTCGACCGCGAAGTACGCCTCGGCGTGGTCGGGGTTGAACGGGTCGCGGTCGGTGTGCGTGAGCAACACGTCGGGCGCGAACTGCCGGATCTTCCCCGCGATCGCCTCCAGGCCTTCCTTGTCCACGACGAGCGGATAGTCGCCGAGATCGAGCCCCTCGAAGGTCGCGCCGAGCCGGGCGGCCGCGCGCTCGGCCTCGCCGGCGCGCACCTCCTTGACGCCCTCGACGGTCATTCCCTCCCGCTTCCAGAGCTCTCCGGACTCGCCTCGCTCGCCGTAGGAGAGCGCGAGCACGTGCGCCGCGCCGCCCGCCGCGGTCGTGACCGCGATCGCGCCCCCGGCCCGCCAGACGAAGTCCGCGGAGTGCGCCCCGATGACCACCATCCGACGACTCATGCGACGAGCCTCCGCGAGCCGTCGACCACCATGGCGTGGATGTCGTCCTCGGCGAAGCCGGAGCCGAGCAGCTCGTCGGCCCAGATCGCCAGCCCGTCCTCGACAGGCGGGTAGTCCGGGTTGCCGCAGTCGCTCGAGAAGAAGTTGCGCTCGATCCCGACCGCGCGGACGCCGTCGAAAACGTGCTCGTACGTCGTCTTGCCGCTGTACGGGGTCGTCAGGCACCGCTCGATCAGGCAGCCCCTGTCGGCGAGCTCGACCTGGTCCTCGATCGAGAAGTTCTGGCAGGTGAACTCGGGGTGCGTGACGACGACGGTCTTCACGCCGGCGGCGAACGCGCCGTCGACGACTGCGAAGGTGTCGTCTCGGCCCAGGTGCGCGGTGGCGAGGATCAGGTCGTGACGCGCGATCGTCTCGAGGACGAGGCGCGTCTCCGGGAGGAGCTCGCCGTCTTCGTCGCGCACGTGAACTGCGTCGATCGGGAAGCCGAGCCCGCGCAGCTCGTGCTGGAGCTTTGCCCACTGCGGCACCTTGTCGCCCGGCTTCGGCTCCGAGCGCCCGGCGGTCTCAGCGGGTGAGTCGACGGTCGGCATCCAGACGATCCTCGCGCCCTCGCGGGCAGCGATCTCGACGGCGAGCGGGTTCATGCCGCCGACGGCGCAGTTGAGCGTCAGCGTGCCGATCGCCTCCACGCCGGGCACCAGCGCGGAGACGATCCGAGCCCGCTCCGCCGTCGACGTGTAGTGCGACTTGAGCCCGAAGCCCGCCAGGCCGAGCTCTGCGCAGCGGCGTGCGAGCGTGACGTCGTCGATCCGCCGCTGCGGCACGTCGGGGCCGACGTGGACGTGCAGGTCGTACGCGCCGCGGACGAGAGCCCGCGCGCGCTCGCTGGGGCGAGCCTCCTGGGCCGGGGCCGTCGCCATGGCGGGACTCTACGACTCGCGCCGCGCGGACGCGAGACCGGCGAGCACCTCGGCGCTCGCCCCCGCGATCCGGGGCTCGACGCCGAGCGAGAGCAGCAGCCCGCGGGCAGCTTCCATCTCGTCGACCCGCCGCGCCGCGTGCCTGCGGCTGCCCTCGAGCAGCCGCTCCAGGAAAGGCTTGCCGATCACAGCGGCGATCTCTCGCTTCAGCCAGTCGGCGTGGCCCGCGACCTCGGCGGCCGCCACGCTCTCGATCGCGGCGGCTGCGAGCCCCTTCATGAAGACCGAGCGGAGGAGCTTCATCGCCGCCGCGTCGCCGGCTTCGTCCGAGACGACCTCCACCGGCATCCCGAGCTGGCCGATCGCGTCCGCGAATGCCTGCGCACCCGATCCGGAGGCGAGCGCGGGCGTCCGCAGGCCCTTCCGCGGTACGGGGCCGAGCAGCGCGACGTCCGCGAATCGGAGGCCCGCCTGGGCGCACGTGCCCGCCAGCGCGCGTTTCAGCTCGGGCGAGCCGGTGTTCAGGTCGGCGTAGGCCGCGTCGGTGCCGATCGCCGGGAGCACCGTGGCCGCGACCGACAGCGCCACCTTGGCGGTGTTCACGCTCAGGACGAGGTCGGCGCCGTCGACAGCCGACCCCGCATCGGCGGTGATGCGAACGCCCGGCGCGCCGGAGCTCGCGGCGGGGTCGTACCCGCGGACGTCGGCGCCCGCGACGGCGAGATCTGCGGCGAGCCGGCTCCCGGCTTCACCGAGGCCGAGCACCGCGATCGCCAGGTGAGCTATGCGCGCGCCTTCCGGAGCGCGCGCCAGACCGCCTCGCCGTTGCAGGGCATCTCGACGTACCGCACTCCGTACGGGGCGAGTGCGTCGATGACCGCGTTCTGGACGGCGGGCGTCGAGCCGATCGTCCCGGACTCGCCGATCCCCTTGGCTCCGAGCGCGTTTGCCGGTGTCGGGGTCTCCATCTCGACGGCTTCCCACAGTGGGAGCTCGGACGAGGCCGGGAAGGCGTAGCTCGTGAACGTGTCCGTGAGCGGGTTGCCTCCGTCGTCGTAGACGACGTGCTCGAAGAGCGCCTGCGCCACGCCGGTGGCGACGCCGCCGTGGACCTGACCCTCGGCCACGAGCGGGTTGACGAGCGTCCCGGCGTCGTCGACCGCGATCAGCCGGTCGAGCTCCACGCCGCCCGTCTCGACGTCGACCTCGACCACGGCGACGTGCGCGCCGAACGGGAAGGTCGGCATGCCCTGGTACTCCTGCGTCGACTTGAGCTCGTCGAGGCGGCCGTCCGCGGCCACACGCTCGGCAAGATCTGCCCAGTCGAGGAAGGGCTCGGGAGCGCCGGTCACGTGGAACCGGCCGAGTCCCTGGTCGAGGACCACGTCGTCGACGCTCGCCTCGAGGTAGTCGGCGACGAGCTTCCTGGCCTGCTCGACGACCTCGTCGGCCGCGAGCCTCGCCGCTGTGCCGCCGATTTGCGTCGACTTCGAGCCGTACGTTCCCGTGCCCTTGGCGACCGCGTCCGTGTCGCCCTTGACCACGGTGATCCTGTCGATGGGCAGCCCGAGCCGTTCCGAGGCGATCATGGCGAACGTCGTCTCATGCCCCTGCCCGTGCGAGAAGGAGCCCGTTCGCAGGATCGCGCTGCCGTCGGGCTGGATCTCCACCTCGCCGAATTCGGTCTCGGCGATCCCGTTCGTGATCTCGACGTAGGTGCTGACGCCGATGCCGAGCTGCTTCGAGTCGCCTGCGTCGCGGCGACGCTTCTGCTCCGCGCGGAGGTCGTCGTAGCCGGCCGCGCGCAGCGCGAGGTCGAGCGCGCCCTCGTAGTCGCCGGAGTCGTAGGTCGCCCCGGAAGCGGTCTGGTGCGGAAAGGCGTCGCTCTCGATGAAGTTGCGCCGTCTGACGTCGGCCGGGTCCATCCCGATCCCGGCGGCAAACGCGTCCATCGCGCGCTCGATCGCCTGCGAGGCCTCCGGGCGGCCGGCGCCGCGGAAGGCGGTCGTCGGCGTCGTGTTCGTCACCACCGAGCGGCCCTCGAACTCGATCCGCGGGATCGCGTAGACGCCGCTCGCCATCAGGTGCGTCAGGTTGGGGAGAAAGGCGCCGAGGCCGGGATAGGCACCGGCGTCCTGGAGGACGTCCAGCCGGTAGGCGAGCACCTTCCCGTCGCGAGTGCCGCCGATCCTGAAGTCGACCTGCTGCGCGCGGCCGTGGCCGAGGGCGACCATGCTCTCGCTGCGCGACTCCGTCCAGCGCACCGGCCGTCCGAGCCGCCGTGCCAGCCACCCGACGAGGAGCTCCTCGACGCTCAGCATCTTGGCACCGAAGCCGCCGCCGACGTCCGGCGCGACCACGCGGACCTGCTCTGGCTCGAGCCCGAGCGTCATCGCCAGCACCATCCGGTCCTGGTGCGGTGTCTGTGTCGAGAGCCAGGCGGTGAGGCGGCCGTCCTCGCCGACCCCCGCCGCTGCCGATCGCGGCTCGAGCGGGCAAGGCGCCATCCGCTGGCTGACCAGGGTGCCGTCTACGACGACGTCGCAGCCTTTGAACAGGTTCTCGTCGTGCTCCGCCGAGCCGGAGCGCCCGGCGACGTTCGTGCCCACCTCGGGAAAGAGGAGCGTCTCGTCCTTCGCGGAGTCGGCCGGCGCAACGACCACCGGCAGCGGGTCGTAGTCGGGCGCGAGCAACTCGGCGGCATCGGCTCCCGCCGCTCGATCCTCGCTGACGACGACGGCGACGATCTCTCCGACGAACCGCACGGTGTCGGTCGCGACGAGCGGCCTGCCCATCCGCGCCTCGAGCCCGGGAAACGGCGGCGGGCCGAACGGGCCCGCATCGACGTCCGCGCCCGTCAGAACGTGCACGCCGGGCAGCGCCTCGGCGGCCGACGTGTCGATTCCGACGAGCCGGGCGTGCGGGAGCAGCGAGCGGACGAACGTGGCCCAGAGCGCGTTCTCCAGCGGCAGGTTCTCCACGTAGTCGCCCTTGCCGCGGAGGAAGCGGTCGTCTTCCTTGCGAAGGACGCGGTTGCCGAGGATGCTCACGGCGTGGAGCCTAACGGCCGAGCGCCGCGCGCACAGCGGCGACGACCTCGCGACGGCCGGGGAGGTACCCATCCTCGAGCGGCGGCGCGAACGGAACCGGCATGAACGGCGCCCCGACGCGCTCGACCGGCGCGTCCAGCTCGTCGAAAGCGGCCCCCTGCACCTGCGCCGCGATCTCCGCTCCGAACCCGCCTTGCTGGACGGCTTCGTGGGCGACGACGAGACGATGCGTGCGCGCGACGGACTCGACGATGGTGTCGAGATCCAGCGGGACGAGCGTGCGCGGGTCGATCACCTCGGCCTCGATCCCCTCGGCTGCAAGCTCCTCCGCCGCCGCGGCCGCCTCGTGGACGAGCCGCGAGAGGGCGACGACCGTCACGTCGCGACCCGGACGGACGACGCGTGCCCGGCCGATCTCGACCGGCTCCCGGACGAGCTCCTCCCGCCGGAAGTAGAGCGTCTTGTTCTCGACGAACACCACCGGGTTCGGGTCGTCGATCGCGGCGGCGAGCAGCCCGGCAGCGTCCGTAGCGGTCGCCGGCATCACCACCTTCAGGCCGGGTACGTGCGTCAGCCAGGCCTCGAGGCTCTGGGAGTGCTGCGCCCCGCCGCGCTGCCCGGCCCCGCCCTGCGTCCGCAGCACGAGCGGCACGGTCAGCTGGCCGCCGGACATGAAGTGCGCCTTCGCCGCCTGGTTGACGAGCTGGTCGAGTGCCAGCGTGACGAAGTCGACGAACATGATCTCCACGACCGGCCGCAGCCCCGACTGCGCGGCTCCGATCGCGACGCCGCACATCGCCGCTTCGCTGATCGGCGTGTTCCGCACCCGCTCGGCGCCGAACTCGCCGGCCAGGCCCTGAGTCGCGCCCCACGGCCCGCCCTCTGCCACGTCCTCACCGACGACGAACACGCGCGGGTCGGCGCGCATCGCCTCGCCCAGCGTCGCGGTGATCGCACCGAGGTACGTCGTCTCAGGCATAGACGAGCCCGGCGGCCAGCTCCGGCGACGGGAACCGGCTCGCCCGGGCGAACTCGACCGCCTCCTCGACCTCGGCCCGCGCCTCGTGCTCGAACCCGCCGTGCCCGAGGCGCCGCTGCAGCCGGAGGATGGGATCGAGCTCCTGCCATTCCTCCGCCTCGAGCGCCTGGCGGTAGAGCTGCGGATCGCCCTCGTAGTGGCCGCCCAGCCGGTGCGTCAGGCACTCGAGGAGGAACGGCCCCCGGCCGGCGCGCGCCCGGGCGAGGAAGCGCCCGAACGTCTCGCGGACCGCGAGCACGTCGTTGCCGTCCACGGTCTCGCGCTCGATCTCCCACGGCGCGACGACGTCACTCACGCGTTCGACCGTCGTGTGCGCCGAGCGCGGCGTGAACTCCGCGAAGCCGTTGTTCTCGCAGACGAGGACGGCCGGCAGCCGCCAGAGCGCCGCCAGGTTCACGGACTCGACGAAGATGCCGCCCTGGACAGCGCCGTCCCCGAAGAAGACGACCGCGACAGCGTCGCTTCCCTGCAGCCTCGCGGCCAGCGCGCTGCCTAGCGCGAGCGGGACGTTCCCGCCGACGACGCCGGTCGCGCCGAGGAACCCGTGACCTGCGTCGACGAGGTGCATCGAGCCGCCGAGACCACGGCAGAGACCGGCCTCGCGCCCCATCAGCTCCGCCATCACGCGGCCGAGCGGCGCGCCCTTCGCGATCGCGTGCCCGTGCGCGCGATGACCCGAGTACACGGCGTCGTCGTCGCGGAGCTGCGAGCAGACCCCGACCGCGATCGCCTCCTGGCCCGCGCTCAGGTGGACGAGCCCGTGCACCTCGTTCGCGCGCGTGAGCTGTCCGACCCGCTCCTCGAAGGCGCGGATCCGCCACATGGCGCGGAGGAGCTCCTGCTCGTTCAGGCCGGGACCGGCGCCTCGCCCAGCACCTGCTGCACGGCCGCCACGACCTTCGGGGCGTCCGGGATCAGGTAGGCCTCCATCGGCTCGCTGTACGGGATCGTCGCGTCGAGCGCGCAGACGAGCTGCACCGGCGCCTTCAGCGACGAGAAGCCTTCCGACGCGACCTCGGCCGCGATCACCGCCGCCGCGGACCCGTGCCGCGTGGACTGGTCGACGACGACGAGCCTGCCCGTCTTCGCCACGGAAGCCAGGATCGTCTCGGTGTCCAGCGGCGCCAGGCAGCGCGGGTCGATCACCTCGGCGCTGACGCCGTCTCCGGCGAGCTGCTCGGCCGCCGCCAGGGCCCGTCCGACCATGTGCCCGATGCCCACGATGGTGACGTCGTCGCCCTCGCGGACGACGTTGGCCCGGCCGAGCGGGACGACGTGCTCGCCTTCCGGCACGTCGCCGTGCTCGAGGGTCAGCAGGTAGTGGTGGAAGAAGACGACCGGGTTGTCGTCGCGGATCGACGCCGTCATCAGCCCCTTCGCGTCCGCGGGTGTCGCCGGCACCGCGACCTTCAGGCCCGGGACGCCCATGAACATGCCGTAGATGGTCCCCGTGTGCTGTCCGGCCCAGCCGGCGGTGAAGCCGTATCCGGCCTGCAGCACGATCGGGACCTTCACCTGGCCGGCGGTCATGTAGTGGAAGCGCGGTGCCTCGTTCACGACCTGGTCCATCGCGACGAGCATGAACTCCGCCATGTACAGCTGGACGACCGGCCGGAAGCCGGCGAAGGCGGCGCCCACGGCCATGCCGATCTCGGCCGTCTCCGAGATCGGCGTCACACGCACACGGTCGGAGCCGAACGCCTGCAGGAACGGGTCGTTCTCGCTGGTCGCGATGTTCTGCCCGAAATAGAGGACGGTCTCGTCGCGCTCCATCTCCTCGCGGATCGCCTCGGCGATGGCGGCGATGTACGGAAGCTCTCGTGCCATTTCCGTCCTCCTAGGCGTAGACGAACTTGACGGCCTCTTCCGGCGCCGGCAGCGGGCTCTCGAGCCCGAAGTCGACGGCCGCCTGCATCTCCTCGCGCGCGGCCTCCGCGATCGCGTCGGCCTCCTCCGCGCTCAGTGCCCCGTCCGTCACGAGCCGCGCGCGGAACCGCGGGACGGGGTCGCCGCGCTTCGCCGCCTCGTACTCCTCGGCGTTGCCGAACACGGTGATCGCCTCGTGATCGGGGAAGCGGAGCGGCACCCCGGGCGGCGCGATGATGTTGCCGTGCGCGCTCAGCCGGTAGACGCGGGACTCGACGAGCGTCGGCCCCTCGCCTGACCGGGCGCGCGCGACCGCGGCTGCAACCTGCTCGTGGACCGCGACCGGATCGCCGCCGTCGACCGTCGTGCCGGGCATCGAATAGGCCTGCGCCTTCACGGCCAGCGGCTCGCCGGCGGCGGCGTTCGCATCTTCCTGCTCGACGCGGGTCACGACGTTGTACGAGTTGTTCTCCATCACGAACACGACCGGGAGCTTCCAGAGGGACGCGATGTTCAGCGTCTCGTGGAAGGCGCCCTGCTTGGAGGCGCCGTCGCCGAAGAAGCTGAGTACCACCTGCCCCTTCCCGCGGATCTGAGCGGCGTAGGCCGCGCCGGCCGCGTGCGGGATGCCCTGGCCGACGATGCCCGAGGTGCCGAGGAAGCCACGGCCCGCGTCGGTGAGGTGCATCGAGCCGCCGTAGCCCTTGCAGAGACCGCCCGAACGGCCGTAGATCTCGGCCATCATCGCCTTCGGGTCGGTGCCGAGCGCGAGCGGGTAGCCGTGGCAGCGGTACGTCGCGAGCAGCTGGTCGTCGCCGCGGAGGGCGGCAATGGAACCGACGATCGACGCCTCCGCGCCGTCGGCGAGATGGGTGTGCCCGCGGATCACGCCGGGGTGCTCCTCGAAGGTGCGCTTCACGCGCTCCTCGAACTCGCGGATCCGCACCATCTGCGTGAACATCCAGACGAGCCGGTCCCTGTCCAGGGCCTCAGCCACTCGGACTCCTTTCCCGAGCGGCAGCGAGCTGCGCGCTCGACGTCTCGTACGCCCGGTCGAAGATCTGCTCGATCTGCAGGTTCCGCAGCTCCTCGGAGAGCACCTCCACGCCCCAGGGGCCGTCGTAGCCGAGCTCGCGGCAGGCGGCAATGTAGTCGCGGAGCGGGAACTCGCCCTCGCCCGGCAGGCGGCGGTGGTTGACGGTCTCGTCGACGAGGTCGGGCAGGCTCTCGTAGCGTCCGTCGCTGAGCTCCACCCAGCCGAGCAGCCCGGCCGGGACTTGGCGGAGGTCGTCGGGCTCGATGGCGAGCTTGCCCATGTGCCAGGTGTCGATCGC